>Ga0307507_10000679_pt1 | contig 74228 bp, 13 predicted proteins | sample 7_EM_MG_FD_207223 | JGI IMG/M metagenome (GOLD analysis project Ga0307507, IMG submission 207223) | Populus trichocarpa ectomycorrhiza microbial communities from riparian zone in the Pacific Northwest, United States - 7_EM | ecosystem: Host-associated > Plants > Roots > Unclassified | place... | reverse complement strand
TGTTAGTAGAGCTTGGAGTGGAGTGGAGTGTAGAGCTTCGAGCAGAGCCTCGCGTATAGCTTTTAAGCAGAGCTTTTGAGCAGAGCTTGAGTAGAGCTCCGTGCAGAGCCTTAATAGCTTTAAGAGCTTTGAGCAAAGCTTCGAGCAGAGCTTTAAGTGGAGCTTAATAAGGCAATAGAGCTTCGGGCAGAGCTTCGAGCGAGCTCCGAGCAGAGCTTCGAGCAGAGCTCCGAGCAGAGCTTCGAGCAGAGCTTCGAGCAGAGCTTCGAGCAGAGCTTCGAGCAGAGCTTCGAGCAGAGCTTCGAGCAGAGCTTCGAGCAGAGTTTTCGAGCAGAGCTTCGAGCAGAGCTTCAAGCAGAGCTTCGAGCAGAGCTTCGAGCAGAGCTCCGAGTAGAGCTCCGAGTAGAGCTCCGAGTAGAGCTTTAAGTAGAGCTCCGAGTAGAGCTTCGAGTAGAGCTTCGTGTAGAGCTTTTGCAGAGCTTTGGTAGGACGCGTACGATCGCAAAAAATCTAACTACCCGCCACCATAAAGCCATTATATAACTAGCTACTTATAGATGACGTAGATAGCAGAGTAAAGAGGCTATATTAGAGATATAAAGCTTTAATTGCGTATAGTTGTGGTGCAGTTAGGGGTAGTTAATATTTAAATTAATCGATTTTGGTGAGGGAGCGCGTGCCAAGACATTTTAGGGTATGTAAATACTTCTACACGCGAGAATATATTATAAAACTGCCAATCTATGCCAATAATTTATATAATATTTATTTTTAAAATAAGTATGTTCTATTATAATAATTTTGTCCAAATTATTGCCAATATTCCAATATTGACACCGCAAATATCGACAAATGTCAATATTTTATTGGCTGGATTTTCGCTTATTGAAAACCACGCTGCTAACAATAAAGGAACTTAACTAAAGACAGATTAGATAGGCGGAAATGCTTACAGAATACCATTTCAAGATTTAGTATATTAAGGGTACAGACAATGCACAAGCAGACGCTCTAAGCAGAAAGGCTAAACTATAAAACAAGGAAAAGCCATTAGGGGCTTTATTACGAAAGGATTAAGATAGGTTAATTAGGTATAACTACCTAAAGATTATAGCAACTAGGGAAAGTCAGATCTATAAATTACTAGAGAGTGATTGGATATAAAAGATCTAAGACACACAGGCAGAGGATCTAGACTTAGAGTAGTATAAAAACCAAGAAGCAACGTACGTGCCAAGGTCTATAGCAAGGGAGTTTATTAAGTTATTTTATAAGGGACTAACTTAAGGACACAACGGAGCTATAGGCTTAGTGTTAAGACTTTAAGAGGAGTATATTATTTAAGGAATTTAGGAACTAGCGAGATAAGTTATAAAGGAGTATCCAGATTGCCAAAGAAATAAACTAATAAGGTATAAGCCGTACGGAGGGCTATAACCTGTCAAAATACCAGAAAGACCATAGGAAGTTATATTATAGGACTTTATTATAAAGTTACTAAAATTAAGAGATCCTATTATAGGATAAGATTATAACGCGATCTTAGTAATAGTGGACAAGTTAACCAAGTAGGGCTACTTTATAGTATATATAGAGGAGATTTCAGCAGAAGACGTTACTAGAATCTATATTAAAGAAGTATTTGTAAGGCATAGAGCACCAAGCAAAATCGTATTGGATAGAGATTTAAAATTTATAGCAGCGTTTTAGGAAGTATTTCTAGCAGAATAAGGAGTTTATATAGTAACCTCTATAGCATATTATTTACAGATGGACGGTTAAACAGAAAGATTAAACTAGACACTAGAACAGTATCTAAGGCACTATATTAATTATACATAGAATAATTAGGTATTGTTATTACTAGTTATATAGTTTGCGTATAACGCAACACTACAAGAAGGAATGGGGACATTACCATTTAAGGCGAATTACGGATATAAGCTAAGAACGTTGTTATCGCCATATTAAGTAAAGAAGACGAGTAGCATAGCTAAGCAAAGAATAGAGACTTTAATAAATCTTTATGCAGACCTTAAAGAAACAGCTAAACTAGTATAAGAGCGAATAAAAAGGTACTATAATGCTAAGAGATCTAAGGGACTAGATCTTAAGGAGGGAGATAAAGTGTGGCTACTATACAAAAATTTTAAGAGTTAACGACTAAGTAAGAAGTTGGACTATGTTAGACTAGGACCTTTTAAAATTACACAGAGAATTTTATCGGTTATGTTTAAGTTAAAGTTACTAGCTAAAATAAAGATCTACCCTATATAGCACGTTGTAATGCTAGAGCTAGCATATAGGAATGTTAAGCTACTAGTTTATAAGGCAGACACGTATAGAGGGCAAGAAGAGGATAAATAGCAAGTTTTAAGAATTATTAGTTATAAGGACGTAGATAATAAAACGTAGTATAAAGTAAAGTAGATAGGCTATAGTAAGACTACCTAGGAGCTACTAAGCAACCTAGAGAACGCTATAGGAAAGGTATAGGAGTATTAAAAGAAAGCAGGTTAGGAAGCATTAAAAAAGGATTGCTAAAGGATAAGTCACATAAGGGGGACCCGGGAAGAGCAACTACTACGTTACTTAGAGTTGTTTTCTTCTCTAGAAACTCTACTTATTTATTACCTAGCTTAGCTAAACCTTATTAAACAAGTTTCTACTCCTTAAAACGGACCTTCTTACGCACCCTCTTAAGATGGATTAACCAAGCAGAAGCGGCCGGATAAGAGTTAAGAGCTCGCTATTAAGCGTTAGCGGCCTCTTATTCTGTGTTATGAGAATGATAGAGCTCTGCCAAAGCAACTAATAGTTTGTTATTAAGCTTCTTAGCAGCAGATTAAACACAAGACCCTACAATAAGTTACTTAGGGAACTTGAAGACTGTTAAGAGTTATAGGACGCGCACACTTAGCGTTAGAGACAGAGCGAACGTCGTAAGACGATTAAACGTTTGCTTTAGTGCACTCTAAATAAAAGGATGGTTGTTAAGCCGAAGAACTTGCTAGCGTAATATAAGCCAACCCCTCTTTTGTATACTAAGAATATGGAGATAGCATTATCTTACTAAGAGACAATATCGCAGCAACGGTACGAGACCGACGAGCTGTAGAAGAAGAAGGAGATGCTTTAGGTATAATAAGTAAGGATATTAACCAGATTAATTAGACGGACATTATACCTCTAGTAGACAACTTAGAGATATTAGGAATCTTTAAGGACGAAGATAAAGAAGAAGGAGATAGTGTTATAGATAGCTTAAGTATAATATTACGACTACTTAGAGAAGAGTTGGTGGAAGCTAGTTAGTTAATAAGGGCACGGTCCAGGATGGATCTGGTGGAACCATATAACAAGGAATAGTAGCCGAGGTTATGTAATGTGATCTGTGTGATCTGTATAATCTATATAATCCGTAACGGAGTAGATAGAGTATACGTACCTTACGGAGTGAAGGGATTTCTTAGGCGTAAGGTTGTGTATTTAAAGGACCACAGTCCCTACCTAAATAGTTCTCTCTTTATAGTAAATCTCAGAATATAATTAGAGTTAATTTATTGGGTAACCACTCCACTAGTTGTTATTACGTTATTAACTTGTTTATACCTATATACCCAGCCCAATAACAGGACCTACCGTAGTTACTGCTACAAGGTTCCGTTACATTATATACAAACGCTAGATAAATAAGCATTAGATTTAAAGAATTAATAGCTATATATAGCTATTATAGAGATTTAAGAGGATTACTAAAGAGCTTAATAAGAATATGGCTGTGGGCGAATCTATATAGGGGCAATTAGGGTAGATAAACTAGCTGCTAAATAATACTAAATAAAAAAGGAAGCAAATAAATAAAGAAAGGAATCCTATAACGCCAGCTACGCGCACGGCGTAGTGCATATAACGGGCAGTCCTATAATAGTACCCTCCCTCAAGGAGGGCAGATCTGGTAAGGCAGAGCTAGGTTAGAAAAGAAGAAAAGAGAAAGAAGAAAGGAGAAAGAAGAAAGAGATTTGGTGGGTAGTAGTATGGTGCTAGCGACTGGACTGGAGGCAGCAGTATGATGCTGGCGACTGGTCTGGAGGTGTCTGGTCTGGTCTGGTCTGGTAGTCTGGTATCTGGAAGGTCTGGTGTCTGGTGTCTGGTGTCTGGTGTCTGGGGGTCTGGGGGTCTGGTCTGGGTCTGGACTGGCGGTATAGCAGCACGGTGCTAGCGCCGGGGTCTGGAGGTAGCAGTACGATGCTAGCGACAGGGTCGTCAAGGGTCGTCAGGGGTAGCGGTACGGTGCCAGAGACGGGGTCATCAGGAGTCGTCAGGGGTGGCAGTACGGTGCCAGCAACTGGTGTCTGGTAGCAGTACGATGCCAGCGTCTGGTCTGGAGGTATCTGGTCTGGTGTCTGGACTGGAAAGAAGGAAGAAAGATTTGGACTGGATACGTCGAAGACTCTACGTGGAGAGTCCGCGATAGCTCTGCGCTATCGTCGACGTCTGGCTGGTCGGGACTGACGGTGCAGCAGCACGGTGCTAGCGCCAGGGTCTGGAGGGGTAGTAGTACGGTGCCAGCGACAGGGTCGTGTGGTAGCAGTACGATGCTAGCGACAGAGTCGGGGTCTAGGGAGCGCAGCTCTACCTACGAAGGCGACGGGCGAAAAAAACCGTCCATTTTGATTTGTTGCGCAAGCGAGCATTTTTGTTAGCGAACCCCACCAAACTTAATTAATCAATTATTAGCATCTCTACTATAGGAAAGCACGCTACCGACGCTGATAAAGCTGTCTTCTTAACTCACTTACTTTACATTTACCAAGCTGAAGCCGCACGGAGAGCAGGGCTTGCCAAATCAACTGCAACAGATATTAAAAATGCGTCACGAACCAGACAAAGGAGGCTTAAAAAAGAGGGTACCCCACTCCTTAAGCATATTAGTAACCCGCCAGAGATAAACGCAATAGAGGGAGTCTGGATGCCTCTAAGAATAGCAATTACAAAGAAGTGGAATGCCCCTTACATAATAGAATGGACCAATTGCGCGTGGAGAGCTAAATGGGAGAAGTTTCCACAAGATAGAATACGTGCTTTAGTTATTAGGCAAGCAGCGATTAATAGCCTTATTATAGAGTTTGAAGGAGGGAATAAATTTCATGGATAATACTTTAGTTTTGGTGTGATTTACAGTGGGGTGTCATAAGTGTCCGCTCTCGGGCCCCACCAAATGTGACAACCCCTACTAAATTACTATGCAACAACCACAAAATCGATTCCGGGGCTTTAAAATATTTATGAGGCTTATCGCCATATGAATCTAGCTATCGCGACTTTTTTTTTAGAGTCTAAAATCTTGTGCCACCCGTCAGCTTCCTTAATAGCCATACACCTCTCGTGCATACTCGCGATCAACGACTCAAAGAAACTAGGTGCAATCTCGCTCCAATAAATCGCTAGAGCTCTAGATAGCTCCTTAATAACCTCTTCCTTTGACCCATGCATTCGAGCGATATATGGAAACCTTTTGTGGAGCCTTTCTTTGAGTTGTACCCAAGCGTGCTTAATCGGGTTTAAATCGGGCGAGTAGGGCGGCCAATTAATTACCTCCACAACGTTTCCCTTGAACCATTTGGCTATAATCCTTGCTTTATATATTGGAGCGTTATCTTACATAAATTGAAGGCCTGGCTCGTAGATTTGGGGTATCTAATCTTCTAAAACTTTGATATATGACCCGGCAGAATACCCCCCCTTAGGTGCCTCCTTATCCCTTTCCATAACTACCAAATCAGAGGCTCTAAGAGCTCTAGAAAAGCTTGCCTATACTATTACGGTATGCCCCTTATCCTTTTTATATATATCGATTTTATCTTTATCCCATTTCTACTCTAGTGTACGAAAGATATAAGAAGGTTGCTTGCCTGCGCTTCTCTTAACCGAATACTTATCGCTCTATATAATCTTGCTCCACCTTAAGCGCTCCCACGCTAAGTGTTTAATTGCCCACCTTAATCAAGCTCTTGCCGAGTTATGTGTAAGCACAGGGCGCTTCTTGGCTATCCATTTTTTGATGTAGTATTTGCGTAATATTCGATGCAACGTACTCTGGCTTACAGGAAGGCCTGCCTTAAACACCAGCTTATTGTATATAATCCTAGGATTTATACGAACGATCCTTAAGAGCGTACATTCGTCTCGTTCTGAATGCTCTAGAGGACGTCCGATTCGAGCAATAGAAAAGCCTTGTGGTCATTAGGGTGCATTTTATAGGGTGTCTCGTACTGTCAATTTAGGGAGGTTTAGTGCGATTGCGATTTAAGAGGCTCTAACTCCTGCACCAGTATAGCCAATAACTACTCCTCTTTTGAATGGAGTTAACTCCTTATGATGAGGAATATTACCGCTAATTGGAGCTAACGCACGACGTGGCATGGGTGTATGATAGGGTAGAAAAAGTAGGGGGGAGGACTGTAAAAGTTTATTGAGGGAAAAGCACGGACACTTATAACACCCCACTGTACTATGGTAGGGGGTGTCACTTTAGTGGGGTAAATTCGCTTACGCGAAAATGGACGGATTTTTTCGCTCATAAGTCTGAAGCTCGGCCAGTGTTGCCGAAAGCTCCGGGAGTGCTCGCCAAGGCACTAAAACCTCAGCTAGTGTTAATATTCTGACACCAACCCAGCTTCACTTGGTACACAATTTAAACTTTTATTAAATTACGTCTAGAGGCAATAACACAATTATATTTTGATTATAATGTTAATACAGCTGTTTTAAACCTTTAATTAAATACTTCCTACCATTTATTACGATTTCGAAAGATATTAGTGATAAAATAGACAATGTAAGTTTCGGGAGGTTATATTAAGGTTATATTAAGGTTTTATTAAGGATCTAATATAGCTATAGACCCTAAAGAACCAGCAGTCTAGAGAGGTATTTATTAATATTCTATCTATATTATTATCTTGATCTAGCCTAACCACATTAGTTGCCGCTGAATCCCTTTTAGCCCCCAGAGAACAACTGCGATAACTCTTATATAAGCACCACAGGTATATATCTAGGTTATATCCATAATCTAATATAGAATAGACACTACTTAATAGTCTAAATACCCAATTTCGTAATAAGGTAAAGTAACTTTTAGTAGTTATAAGAAGGATCTAATTAGAATATAGACTGAGAATTTTCTCTAAAATAGGCAGGTGAATGCTTTTAGTGGGATAGAGGTCGCATAAGATATAAGTTATATTTTAGATAAAACCACGTTATATCTATAATCTAACCTTAATAGATTATTGATGAAGTCTTTAGTAGCCCTAGCAGCTCTATCTAAGATCTAGACGCCACTATAATAGCTATACATAGCACTCTGGCGAATAGGGCAGTAGCTTCTAGGCCATATTCTGATCCAGACTTAGATAGTAGTAAGGGCGAGGGTTCTGGTACTTGTGATGCTGCTCCTTGGCTAAATACTATAAAGGGGCGTATTTCTGGTGCCCCCGGCTAATATACCAAGGCATAGTACCTTGGACTTAACAAGCGCCTAGGGTGGGTTCCGTTCTTTTATATTAAGGTAATATCTAGCATATATCTAGCTTATATCCAAGATGTAACCTAAATATAGCCCTATGGCGAACATTTCCTTGTCTATATTCTACCAGAGGAGATTTTCTATAGATAGGATTGTGCCATTAGGAAGACTGTAAGTTATAAGTGCTATATATCTTTGTTATATCTTAGATCTAACTATAGTAGGATTTAAATGCTAAGCACACTATTTGCGCTTGGGAAAAAAATTTTGTAAATAGTTGTAGAGGATTAATTAAGTATATTAAGTTATATTTCCTAGTAAGATCCTAGATGTATCTATATTATATCTATATTATAACCTTTTTCTAACCTTAAAATAAAGAAAGGTGCAGGCTATATAATTAGAAGTGTAAAGCCTGGAGGTTGAAAAGAGCTGGAATTGGATAATTTGGATAGTATAGTTGTCTATATATCTATATTATATCCTAAATCTAACTTATTTTAGCGGCTTGGAAAACACTTTATAGAGCTATTTATACGGAAGAGGAACTGCAGGTTATATGCCCTATTAGTAAAGCAGTGAGAAAGGCTGGAATATATTATAATAGTATAAACTATTGTTCTTCTATCTAGGATATATTGCTAATATATTTTAGCGCCCCTAGCCGAAAATACACCCTTAATGGCCAAAGGTCGTGGAAAACATAAAGCAACTTCAGCAGATCTAGGTATATTATTATTTATAATCTTATTATATTATAGATCTAACTAGAATATATAGAGGAGCCAGTTAAACAGATATATATTATATTCTGTTTTAGAATTCCATTAACACCTAAGGGCAAGGTAAGTTTAGGCAGTTTTAATTACTATATAACTATAATCTAACTATAATCTAACCTTGATATAGCCTAACCGCACCGTAATATTTAAGGTTATTGGTAAGTCTAATAAGCAGAAGTGTTCTTTGTATAGAACCAATAGCAAGAATAGGTTTGCTAGTTATATTTCTAATATATCTTAGATCTAACGTAAATAGCATACTTATCTAACTGGGCTACATGTATATAGTTTAATAAGGTATACTTATAGTCTTTAATTATATTGCTGATATATTTATAATCTAACTGTAAATAGAACTTTATTTTACCTGGGATAACGCTACCAGGGGTTGCAGATAACTTTAATAATAGGGAGACATTTGATACTAAAGAGGACTACGCTATATAGGTTAAATAGGTTATAGCATTTATACATTTTAGATATATCCTGGTTCTATCCTAGTTCTATTATAGACACTAAAGTATTAAGCGTGGGCATAGAGCATAGCGCGGAGTATATAGGTTAGGCTTTCTCAGATATTACAATGTCCTTATATCTAGGTAATAACCTTAATATAACCTCTGCTCCTTATGCTTATAAATATAAAAATTTATATTAACCAAGTTCTCATTCTAATTTTCTTAGCTCTAACTCTAGCTTCTAATTTTATAGTTTAATTGCCTTTGCTTTAGCTTCTATATATAGAACCCTAGCCTCTTGTTTACAAACATTTAATTAGAATTGCTGTAGCGTTAACTATTATAAGAATTAAGCTTATTAAGTAACTGTTATATAAAGTAAAGACTATAAGCTACTCTTATATCCTAGATATAGTTAGCTTATAAGCTAGATATATTAAGGATATATCTAGATAATCTTACTTAACGGTGAAATAGGTCTAGGAGAGAGCGAAACCTAGCTATTATTTAATGTTATAATAGAGGAGACTAAAAGATATTAGCTTTATAGAACTTAGTAAAATCTAGAATATAATATACCGGAGCGAATAGAGGCAATAGATTGTGAGTGAGATTTTAATTATACGCCTTACAAACTTTGTGATTGCGACCGTGGGCGTATACTAGTTCCAGAAGATAATATATCTAATATAATATTATTAAAATCAAAATCTTCATCCTCTTTAATACTTATAGATATAGCATTAGCTTTTCCTTTACTAGTATAAGCCTGTTTTCTTGATTTTTCTAGCTCTTTTAAACCTCGTTGAACTATAGCAGATTATATTAGCAATATATCCACGTTAGAGCTATAATAAAGCCATACATTTACGCTTCTCTGCAAGAGCTATTCTTTCGGCGATAGATGTAGTTCGCGACGTATATGAAATTCCATATTGATTATACGCCTTCCACGCTTTGTAATTAAAAATATTAATTCTCTACCCACTAAATCTGTTATTATAATACTATATAACGGATATAACAGATATATAAACATTAAAATAGCGGCGAGAAGGCTTAATCGACGCCCTAGATTATTTGCTCGAAAATAGGAGCATTTAACGGCGTTTATATTCTTTATAATTATAGAGAATATATTATTGTCCATTTTACTACAATACGGATTTATTCCAGATGCAATACACATATATTGCTTATGTCGACACCAGTTTACAATTTTATGGTTGTTGCTATACTTTTCTATAACCGCGAATGTTAGAATGTGGATATAATATGGATAAATTAGGGATATAATATCTCTATACTTTTAATCACGTCTAAAATTTCGTAGTATTGCTTGTGGCTTGTAGCCTCCATAATCGAAGCCATATACTGCCCAACACTATCTTGGCCTATATTTCCGGCTCTAATAACCCAACGAATACCGCGAAGAATGTGGATTTGGCAATATATAATTGCAGACTTTATATAGCCCTGCTAGGTCTGCGAGGGGTCAATATCTGCTAGGTAAAGGCCAAGCCCTAATATATTTTAGTAATATCTTTAATATATACGCATTATAAAATACCTTTTGCCTGCGCCCTATCCATATTTATAAGAGCTGCATAAAATCCACGTTTATAAATATGACTCCAATAAGTTAGATAGCCGCAATTCTCATATAAGCGGAATACAGTATAGAAAAGTTATTAATATATTTCTGCTAATTGACCCATGGCTTGGTTTACAAAAACTCTTATTAATATAATAACTATAGCCTTATTAGAATAAAGATATAACTGTAATATAACCGTAATATAACTAGGTTATATAATACCTTTATTAATTTTAGGGATATTTATGGCAATTATAACCTTATCTAACCCAGCTATACCAACCCGTTTAAAAGATATATTAATTTTAAACGTTTTTAACGTTGAGAGTATTTCTACCTGGCCTTTTTAAAAGCATATAATTATTAGCTTGCTATCTTGGTGGAATATATCTTGTATATATCCAGGACCTGTTTTATAATGCAGATGCTTTTTAAATATTACCTCTTGTATATCTTGACCTTGCGGAAATGATAAAAGCTATTACTTTTTAATTAGGTATCGAATCTTATCAAGATTTGCAAGGCTTTGGTAAAGGCTTGGAAGGCTAGTAACGTTATATTTTTTACAAAACTCTTTTATTAAAGGGCTATATATAAAAGAGCCTAATAGAATAAGGATAGAGTATTAATATAACTTGGATATAACGTACTTAAAGTAAGCCCTGGCCCCAACTGTCGCTAGATTTATTGTTAAAGTTCTTTAATAAGCTGTATTGGAACCTTTGACGGAGGCGCTGGAGGATATATATGTTTGCTATAAGAAGTTAAAACAATATATAGGCAATCCTTAATATTATCTAGCTATATATAGTTGAACTCTACGTTATAAGGGGCTAGTACCCATTTTCTAGGTCCTTAGGTGTAGTTACAGCCTAGATATATTAAGGTTATATTATAGTTATATGCGTATTATAATAACTTACCGCAATTATCTGATCTTTTCTTTCTGTGCTTTACCGCTGCATAGGTTTCTGGAGTGCCCTAATAGCCTTGGTTAAGTAAATCTCTTAAATATTTTAATAAGTATCTTGAAACTGAAGAAAGAGACTTTCAGTAGTGTTTTTTATGGTTTTATGTTTGACTTCCCTCGGTACAGTATATACTTACTATAGGTCTATCTATAAGTGACTAATTATAGCTTAGTTATAGCTGTAATATATTTAGGATATATTAGACACTAACCGTGTACTTCGCAATATAAAGATATGGCTTATAACTAGCACTCTACTCTATGCAGGCAATCTAGTACTAAAATGCATGATAAATACTGTTATAAAGTCTATATACGTTAATAAGAATAGATAATATAAATAAGTATCTTATATATTTATGTCTCTTCGTTTAAGATTATCTTGATTTGATTCTGTTAAATCGCTAAGGAAATGTATAAGAGTACATAATGTCTATATTATAACTTAGATATAGTAACATAATATTATAGATATATTATACCTTTTCTCGCAATTTATGTATTCTTTCCCAGTCTTCCTCTATAACTTGCTTGTGGTGAAAGTTTTATAGCTAAGGGTCTAAGTATTCGCAGCAAAATACGCCTATATAGGGTATCTATCTCCTAAAGCACTTTTGGAGACCAAGAAGAGGGTATATTATACTTATCTTGTTCCTTGATGTGTATGAGTATTATATCTATCTATATTAGAACCTAGTTATATATAAGATCTATCTAGGATATAGTCTCTTACATTTTTATATATCTTGGTAATATTCTTATTATTTAGCTATAGGCCAGATAAATCTATTATATATCTAATCCCGTGCTTAGAGGATATAGGATATTCCAGTATCTTAACTAAATATAAGTCTTTCTACTGCAAGCGATCTAGTTTGTGTAATTAATATTAAGCCTAGCTATATTATAGAAATAATTAGTTTATATATTATATATAGCTCACGTTATAGAATTCTACTTACTACTAGCGTTAAAGAAGAGGTATTGGCAGATCGTTATAGCGTGGACATTTGGGATTGTATATCTTCGTAATACTCCCAATATAAGCCGGATATATCCTGATTACCATCTTTAATGTTTATATATATGCGTTCCTCCTGCACCTATTACCCTTTATAGAAGAAGTCCTCCTGTAATTATTCCAAGTCTTTAATTAAGGACTGAGTTGCTTCTATTGGCAGTAGTATAGAAGAACTACCTAAGATAGGTAAGTGCGTAAGGGTGCCTAGATTATATCTTAGATACATTATTGATCTATCCTAGATATATCTTTACGCACTTTAGGGTAGCTACGTATTATTAGCTATTTCCAATACTAAGATCGCACGATCTTAGATATACCAAAAATAGAGTATAGTTGCAATATTATACGATCAAGTGTAGCTTTAATGGCGATAATTTTGAAGAATTTTGTATTAAAAGCTTATGAAGTGTGCGCGTATGGTGCTAAAGTTTATCTAGTGTAAGATTTTGCGACGTGGCGTATTTCAACACTCCCGGAGCTTTCGGCAACACTGGCCGAGCTGTATGCTCTTCGCTCGTCGCCTTCGTAGTCGTGTCGGGGTAGCAGTACGATGCCAGCGACTTGTCTCAGCATGCTTTACCTCAGCAACCTCAGACCGAAGAATCAATTAGCGGACATACGTATATCCACAAGCGGATATCGCTAACCTTTTTTGTCAAAAAGTTGATTCTATGGTATGCGACGCCCGGCTGATCCTCGGTTAGCCGAAAAATCACATATTCAGCCAGCCACCTGGGGTAGATTCGACAATCTCTATAGCGCCACAAGCGCCAAGCTGAGAAAATATGCGTATTAGGGACCACCCGCTAATTAAGCCGCTGATGGACGCTAACTACACGGTAATTAGGGCCATTAGGGCCCTAAGTATATATAAAAAAGTCCTCCTAACCTAATCCTTAATCGCGGTAGTATATCTGCTATTATACCTACTATATAAGATAGCGCTGACCAACCGTATAGAGATTAATATTACCAATAATGCCAAATTACGCGCTAACGCGTAGTATGTCCTCGCCCTTACGCGTGCCACTAGGCCTAAGAATATGTCTTTAATATATAGATAAGAAGGATATAATACCTTCATTACGCCCCGTGGCTAACGCGTTATCTAGCTCTAAGCCTTCTATAAATGGAAGCAGTATTATAATAGTAATACCATTATAGAGGATAAGCTATTTCTTTTTCTTATTAAAGAGGTTATAGGCCAGCCCTTAAAAGGGAAGAGCTATAAAGCCGACAGTAATATACCTTAAGAGGAGACGCGTCTCTTATAGCGGTTAGTTTATGGCTATATTACTGCTTTAATGGACCTCTATTAGATATAGAAAGCTATAGGAATAAATAGCTACCTATCTCTATAAGAGGATAGTGTTAGGGAGTACCTAAAGACGCTATAGCGGAGAAATACGTAGCGTAAGAAAGAGCAGTTTGCTAATAAGGGTAGAGATACCCTCCTTAATGGCTATACTAAGGAGGAGTTTTAGAGTATCTGCTATAAGCTCTAGACTAGGGGCGCTATCTTATCCATGTTGTGCTATTTCTATATACTTATTAATATTTTGCTAGGCTACTATATGCTTACCTATGGTAGTAATAGACGCTCCACTAAGATCTTAAATTTATTTACCTTTAAGTTTAAGGGTAAAGGCCTTACACGCTATATACCCTTAATATTTACTACGCGCGTAGGTAAGTAGAACTAGTATAGCCGTCTTAAGACTATTAGGGCCCTACGGAATAGGAGACCGCTTATTTATATGCTTAGCAGGCTAGCCTTTTATCTCCTATACTACTAGCATCTTAGTACTAAGCCGTTTTTGGGCTTTAGTAGGCGCTTAATATAGTATAATATACGCCTAATTAAGAGCAGTACTAGGGACTATAAGGTGGCCCTTTTATATAACTTGTAGCGAGATTAGGTTATAAAGGCCTTCTAGTATATTGGCGTCTTCTTAGAGAAGAAGACCTATATTAGGCGAAGCGCTAGCGCTAAGACGGTAGAGCTAAAGGGGGTTAGTAAGGACTAGATTTAGCGCGCTAGAAGGTAAAACTAGGAGTAAATAGTGGGCTATTACTTAAACTCTCTCCTATAAGAGTTTATAAGGTTAATAATAGGGTACCCCTTATAGATGGGCTACTTTAAAATCCGCTATATAGGTATTACACCGCCTAACGCGCTACTATTAATAATATAGCCAAAACTAGATAAATAGAAGGGCCGTTTTAGCCTATAGCTATACTAGATTAATAACCTTACCACTATAGGGATTATAAGCCTTCTTTTTTACCTCTATAAGGTTATTCTATAGAACTTAGTAGCCCTTTATAAGATATTCCTAAGCTATCTAGTATAGAGCTACCCTATTTTTTAGTATAAGGTATATAAGGCCTTCGCGTAAGAGCTAGAGCCCTACCTATAAAAAAAGAAGAGAAGCCTAAATAAGCTATTAATTCTTTATTAGGCTATACCGCTCCTTGCTAACTAATTAAAGGCTCTATATACTAAAAATAAATAGATAGCTAGTAAGGTTAAGGGCTTATTAAACCGTTTAGATAAGTCCTAGGGGGCTTAGTCTTTATAGCTTTAATTACTAATATTTAGAGGCCTTATATTTTAACTAGAAACCCCTTTAGCTATAGTCGTAGTATAGCCTTAGGGCTAGTCTACTAACCCCCTATGTTCGCCTATAGAAGCGGCCCTTCTAGCTCTATCTATTATAGGATCTAGTAGATATATATCTACTTAGGTAAGCACTATAGGCTCTATTTTCTATATAGCTTTACCGCCGCTACTACTGTAGCTACTACCACTATAGCTAGAGCCGCAGCCCTAGCTAGAGCCTGGGTCCAGGTCTCTACCTATATACTATATAAGCCGCGTAGTAAACTTTATACGGGCCCTTTAGTATAAGTAGACTAAAGGGCTAGAAGGCAATCCTTTTATAGTAGCGGTAGATTTTAAATAGGGTAGTAAATAGCGGGCTAATTAGCAGAAAGAGGTCTAATAGTACTCCCTATAGCTTAAGGTTATTAAGGAGATTAGGTGGGTTGTGTAGGCCTAAAAGGTTAATAAGGAAGCGGTTATATAGTAGGTTAATCTATAGTAGGAGCAGATATAGTACTTACTAAATTAGCTTTATAAACGGCTTTAAGCGGGTAGAAAAGCTTTAAAATAGTTATATATATTATCTATATTTAACTTCTAATAAGATACTAAGGGTTTCTATTAAAGCCTTTATCTATAGCCCCCTAGGGGCTTATTTTAGTGCGGTATAAGTTTAATAGGGTACTTTAGGGTGCTGTATAATAGCGGTGTGCAACTTAAAATATAAATATCTTTATTAACCTACGGCTAATTCTTGCCATTCTAGTATAAGCAGAAAGCGCTTAGCAGGCTCTATATACAGGGCTTAACGGGTATTAAAAAAGCGGCGTTGCTGGTAATTAAAAATCGACTGTAGATATAGGGCAATATTTATAGTTACTGAACGCATAGGCCTCCTCGCCTATATAATTGTGACTTAGCTGCTAATTTGGCCATATAAAACGAACTGTGGATATATTATTGGTTTAAGGGACTTTCCTAGACTTTATTAAGCGACGTGACTTATTTATATGTAGAGCAGTTACCTTTTTTAACGAAATTGTTAAATCCAACTATGTAAGGTCTAAGGCTATATATAGGCTTAAAATAATTGCAAGAACCAGCTCTATAATTAATTAACTTTTGGGCCTTATATATATACCTATTACGACATCTGTTATAACATCCGTTGCCTAAATTTATATAGGGATATGTGTAATCTTTAATAAAGTTAATAGAGCTACCTATGTAAGGTCTAGGACTGTGTATAGGCTTAAAATAATTGCACGAGCTAGGTCTATAACGATTAATTTTTGGCTCTTATATGTATACTTATTACGACATTATAATATTATAGGTAATATTACAATCCTTAATAACGACTTTTTTTTTGAGAAAATAAGTATGGCTTTAGTGGGTTATAGGCTAATTTAGACCCAATATCTATAAAATATTAGATCGTCTCTCTAATCGATAAACTTTTAGTAGTATTTTAAGCCGTTGTGGTTAAGCAATTTAACCGCGAGTATCCCTTGCACTGATAGCGTCCTTAGAGCTGTGGCCTGTGCGCGCACTTGAAGAATATTAACACTTATGCGTTAGGTAGTGTATAGAAAAGTTTATTAATTAATTAAACTACTAAAATGGTGCGTAACTATGTATCTAGTGATATAGACCTTATGCAGCCTACTTAATATATTATTCCAAAAAATCGGGTCGTAAAAAGCTACCGCTAGACCCTAAACAACTGCCTTATTTTGAGAACTCTAGTAATACGGCAGAACGATTGACCGCCTACGTATGCAGCTTACTGATTGGTGCGTACGGAGCACAGCTCTAAGGACGTAAAATATCGGTGGCCTCTATACAGCCTATCTAAACAATAACTACCTAAGGTACTCTATATATCTGTAATATAGATATATAAATAAAATAGCCTTATTGATATTATATAGCTTCTACCTCTCTATATAATAGGTTTTAGTAGTAGTATATAGTAGATTTGCCTAGATATCTATAACTTAGTAGTTAGTATAATAAGGTTTTAATAGGTATGTTACACACTATAATATAGACGCTATATGTCCGCCAGGCTATAATAAGTTCTTTAGGGTGGCTATTATGGATCTATATAGGTTTTATATATATTAGGTAATATTTAATAAAGTTATATATAGTTACAGAATTGCTAATAATGGTTTTTTTTAATAAAAAAAATTATAAGACCTAAAAATACCTAAATAATAAAAATAATATATTCTAAAAGCCTACGTTCTATTATATAATTAATTAGCTTTAGGGAATAATATAAAATAGTAGTATTGAGTTATTTTAATATCCGCAACCTCTGCACCGCGGATATCGTCCAAAAAACTAAGAAACGTTAGAAATGTGGCTTAGATATAATTCTGGTAGTTTCGCACAAATGTAGTTAGTTAGCTTGCGGACTAATTAAAAATCCGCACTAACAGAATTACGTCTAAGTTTGCTGAGGTAAGACCGCCTATAAATATAGCTTTTAGACCTATGGAGGATAGGCTAGATAGCCCTCTTAGATAATAGACCCATTAGCTAACAGTATCCAGAGACTATCCAGATAGTCTCTGGATAGTCTTGGTAAAATCCCCTAATATACTTATACTTATAATGCACCCCCCAATATTAAATAAATAATTTTTCTATTAATATAGATTTATAGAGTTTGTAAAGCGCTTTAAAATGGTACCACTTTTATTTAAATATCCTAAGGATAAGTAATATTATATAGATATAAAGCTTATAAGAGCTCTGCGGAATAAGGCTTAGGGGGAGCCCCGTACGGAGCTCTACCAAAGCTTAGCAAAAGCTCTGCACGAAGCTCTGTATAAAGCTCTACGGAGGCTCTGCAGAAAGCTCTGCGTATAGAGGCTTTACGCAAAGCTCTGCGGAGGCTCTGTATAAAGCTGTATAAAGCTCTGCATAAAGCTCTGCACGAGGCTCTATATAAGGCTCTATACAAAACTCTATATAAAGCTCTGCATAAAGCTTTTATATAGGGCCTCCGTAGTAAAGCCGTTGTATAAAGAACCGTTATACGCAGAGCTATTGTGCAGAGCCTCCGTATATAGAGCTTTATGTAGAGCTTTGTGTAGAGCTTTATATAGAGCCGTTGTTATAAAGCCTTATGCAGAGCTTCGTGTAGAGCTTTGTGTAGAGCTTTGTGCAAAGCATTGTGCAGAGCTTTATACAGAGCTTTGTGTAGAGCTTTGTGCAGAGCTTTATAAAGAGCTTTATATAGAGCTTTGTGCAGAGCTTTATGCAGAGCCTCTGTAGAGCTTTGCGCAGAGCCTCTGTATATAGAGCTTCGTGCAGAGCATTAGCGAATACCTTTAGCTTTCCTACTAATTAGATATCTCTTTTTTACCTTTTTATTTATACTTCTCTTTATATAAAATACTATAAAATAAAATAAAAATAGTATAAAAGAGAGGAGACTTAGTAGTTTAAATTTAGTAAGTTTTACCTATTTTTTATCCTCTAGTTCCATGATCTAATCCTTACCCTCTAATACTTCTACTACCGCCGCTATAGGCTAAGAATTTTTATTATACGCTAAATATTAAGCTTTATAATCCCACTACTTACAATTTCTATAGCACCTATTATAGAACCCTAGGAGACTCTAATACTTAGTAAAGGGGTAAGGGCTTATTAGATAACGCGGAGTCGCTATATAAGCCTTATAGAACTAGCATTAATTAGCTCTCTGCCTTATATAAGTAATATAAATCACTTATAGTTATATTTAGAGACCTACGGCTCTAAATTAAAATTATATTTATATATATATATAAGGTGACAGGCTCTATACTACCTAGCTACGGTACAAACCCTAAAAGGTAAGTAAGTGATTCGTAAGATGCTAGGCATGGCTGTGCGGAATAATATATATAGGCGAGGTGGCTTTATTACCTAATAATAAGGGCCTCTCTATTTATACCTACTTCTCTAATATACCCCTGCCTAAGCCTCTATATTAATTATTAGTAAAGCTTTTACCCTTTTCTACTTATTCTAAGAATAGTTAGTTATATAGATATTATATAGAAAGGAGAGTTTACTTATAGTTTAGTAATATTAGTAGAGAACCTCTTATATAGTAGAACGAGAAATATATTAGATAATTATATTTCCTAATTCCTAATAAAGGACAATATTGGTAGAATTTAAGCTTATAATCTATTATATTTAAAGTTAGTATATATTTATATAGAGGCGGGGAGATTAATTAGAGAGTTTTCTCCCTATATATATATAAATAGTAGTCCGCGTAGGCTCAATAGGGATTTAAATTAGACGTTAAGCAATAAATAATAGTATATATTTATATGCGCTATTTATGCGCCTTTATATAAGCCTCTTCTTCCTTTATTACTGTATAAGTATATTTATAAATTAAGAAGACCTATTTTAAGATCTGTGTTATATAAATAGTTAGGATTAAATTAGGATTAGCTTTAGTCTTAACGCCGCTTAAAAGGGTAGAAAGTATATTTACTTTAAAGAAATTATTATTATTAAAATTTTTAGGGTAAATTTTACTAGTACTAGCTATATTTATAGCGTTGTATAATAGGGGGTAAAGGTTTGGTTTATATAAGAGTATATATATTAGATCCCGCCGCGCTTACAATAAGTTCGCAAGTACTTTGTGTTTTTTTGGCTGTATAGTGATATAGGGGCGGGATATATTACTATTTATCCCTTTCCCTAATATATTTTACCCTACTATTATTAATAAAGGCTAGCTAATAGAATTAAGGCTCTATAACTATATGCATACTTTTAATTCTAGTATTTATATATAGTTTAACTCTCGCAGGACGTCGCTAGGGGAAGGGATAGTTAAATTTTTATGGATATCCGGATATTATCTGGATATTATCTAATATCCGGGCTATTGTCAGATAGGATTATTATCCGCCTAACTGGATAGGATAATTTATCCTTTGTAGGTCTAAGTAGCTTTCTGGCTAGTTATATATAAGCTACTACTTTATGGACAGAGCTATAGGTGTAAGGAATAATAGTGACGCGCAACTTAAAACGTGAATAACTCTATTAACCTACGGCCAATTCTTACCATTTTAGTATAAGTAGAAAGTGCCCAGCAGGCTCTACGCATAGCGCTTAATAGGTATTAAGAGCGCGGCGTTGCTGGCGATCAAAAATCAACTGTGGATATAGGGTAATATCTACAGTTGCTAAGCGCACGGGCCCCCTGCCCGCTGATTTAGCCATATAAATGTAACTATGGATATACTATTGCTATTCTCTATAGCTGGTTAAAGAAAAACCAAAGCATTGTATAGATAATGTAGTTTATAAGCAAGTAGCTAGTATAAGTATATGGCCACCCTAATAAACTTACTAAAAACCCAAAAAATTGTTCTTTAATATTTTAATAATGGCTTAATAATAAATCATAAAAATTTGTAATTAGACTCTTATACTTACTTTAAGACCTCTATTAAAGTTTTAAAGTAATTTAATAAGTGGTTTTTAAGATATAATAATTAGGCTTAAATTTAAAAGCTAAATCTTAATACAGGTTTACCTCGCTATAAGAATATTCGATATAAGAATATCCTCGGTATATTTATATAACCCTAGACAGCCTGTCCATTTTGTTAGTAAAACAACGTTGTTTTGGGTACCACCTTAAATATTAGAATATTCTTCATTCTTACACCGATATATTATACTTTATAAGAAGATAAAGAGAATAGAAGTTACGCTTGCTATTATAGGTGCTATTCTAAAGATAAAGGCATTACAGTTCTTTCACCAGATGTCTATCTATAATAATTAAGAGGAGCCGAAGTAGTCAAATAGCTAGCTTGAAATTTTTTAGGTAAAGTACAGCATTGCAAAGAATAAGAAGCATAGTAAGCTCGGGTTTACTCTTACAATTAACTATAATAAGGAGATTAAGGAGATCTAGAAACAGCTTTTAAAGTTTGCACTCCGCGATATCTATAACTGCGATAAGACTGGTCTCTTCTATAAAGCTATTCCAGATTTCTCTCTCCACTAAACAACTTCCTGGGTATAAGATTAAGAAGGACTGTATTACCGCTATGTATACCTGTAGTGCCGCCGGCAAGAGAATAAAGATCTGGTTTATTAGCAAGTCTTAAAACCCGCGTTGCTTTAAGAATATTAAGATTGAGGCTATGAATATGTTCTGGCGTAATAATAAGAAGGCTTAGATAAATACTAAGTTAATAATGGAGTACCTTAAGTAGTTTGATAGGCAAATGGCTAGAAGGTATATTTATCTCTTTTATAGATAACTTCTCTAACAAATTAATAGGGAAGTTATCTTAATTATAGACAACTTTACCACTTATAATGCGGCCTATAAGCAACTTCGGAGAAGTATAAAGCTTAGGAATACTAAGGTCATCTTCCTCCCTCCTAATATTACGTCCCGTTATTAACCACTTAATTAAGGTATTATCTCTACCTAGAAAGCCTACTATAAGAAGAAATGGCTATAGTATATAGTAGAAGAGGCGGATACTGGGCGTAATCCAATGCAGAATATTAATGTTCTGAAGGCTATTCAGTGGTTAATCTATTCCTGGCATCTAGACATTACACCTAAAACTGTTACTAAATGCTAGATAAAATTAGGGCTACTTAGCCCAGTTTACGGCCCTAAGCGACCACTAATAGGTTAAGTTATTATAGATCTAGATCTAACTAGAGTAGAGATCTAGTCTCTCCTTAAAACTATTGCCGCACAAAGAAATATAGAATCTTTTCCATTGGTAGATAATTTTATATAACTAGTAGGAGAGCATATTATAGAGGACTTAGTAGATATTGAAGAGTAGATTTTTAAGGCATATAAGGCCGGAGAGGAAGAGTAGGATAATGGAGCTGAATAACCTAAGGTAAAGAAGATCACAGTTAAGGAAGCTATTTAGGCTCTGGTAATTTGCATTCAGTATAAGGAATAGAGTGGTAATGATAAGGGCGATAAGCTACTTTAGCTGGAGAGAGATATAAGGCAGTTATAGCTAAAGAAGAGCCCTCCTAAGGCGAGGTAGGGTTCTCTACTAAAATGGCTTAAATAAAAAATGATGCTCCTTTGTATATTACGTGCAAGGTTATATAAACCTCGTTATAAGAATAACCTCTCTATATTCTTCCTAAAATGACAGTCTTAAAATATTCTTATAGCGAGGTAAACCTATATATTAATAATGGGTTAACTAATTACTCTAAAACTCTAATAGAGGTCTTAAAGTAAGTTTAAAAGTCTAATTGTAAATTTTTATAATTTATTATTAGGCCGTTGTTAAAATATTAAAGAACGATTTTTTGGTTTTTTGGTAAGTTTATTAGTATAAGGGGACTTTATAGATAGGGGGCTATAAGGACACGATTGTAGAATAGGATAGATTAGTAAGAGAGATAAATTCTTAAGGAGGTAAAGCCTTTAGGATTGTGGAGACTATATACTATAGGCATGTACCTTTAGTATATAGCTAGCAACTAACTAAGGGGCGTTTAGAGGTTGTCCTAAGGGCAACCTAAGGTAACCGCAATAATATCCCTTATATTGCCCCCCTCTCCCTCCCTTTTTTTATAGTTAGCCCCTAATCGCTATTACCTTATAGTAGGGAGATTATAAGGGCTTATCCCGGAAGGGGTTTGGAGAGATATTAGGGAGATATTAGTATGCCGCTATATATTATCTATCTATCCAACCCCTGCTTTAAACTCCTAAAAAACTTTAATAAGGAAAAAATAAGACTAAAGAAAAGATGTAAGGATTGCTAAGAGACCTATTAGAAGCCTATTAAAAGTATGCTGGTAACTACCTAGGCTAATATAGGGATTTTTATGCAACTCTATTTCTAAGCCTTTATGCCGGTCTATAATTAATTATAAATATTATAGGCAATTTGGTGTTTTAGTATAGTTCCATAAAACCTTTTAGTATAGGATTTAATATATAGAGCCTTGGCTTGCCGTTGTCTTTAACTTTTAAGATATTAATCTATAATCCTTTCTTATTGGTTCTGTGCTATATATTTAGTATAGCTCTACTGCCTAGTAAATAGAAGGGATACTTTATAATAGTGCCTTTAGCTATTATACAATTGTTAAGAACGTTTATAACGTTAATTATTTAGGTATAATTTAACCTATATATATTTATAATTAACGTTTTAATTGCCTTCCCCGGCCGTATAATTGGTTTTTCTTATAAGGAAGTGATGGCTAAATGGTATATACGCGTGTTTTCTTCTTTTTAAATTGCGCTATTATAACGGAGTTATATTGGTAAGGTTGCGGCTATTTACTAAAAGGGTATTAAAAGGTAAAGTATAGAGACGCCTTGCTTATTAAGCTGCTCCTTTTCCTTAACACCTTACTTCCTATTATTAACCTTTGTCTAAATTTAGACGTATCTTTAATATATTATTAAGAGCCCGCGAAGCCCTACTGCATATGTCCACGTTGCCATAAGTGGAAACATTATCAGGAACTAGTCCTTATGATGGCCAAGTGCAGAGGCAATAGTAGAGAGCCACCGCAGCGCGTGCAGCGCGCTGGTGCTACGGTTCTGTAGTGTTAAGCCCACGACGCGTATGTATTGCCCTTAACACCACTAGGAGCCTTACTGCCTCCGCTTAGAGCTCCTGCTCTACCACCTAGGGAGGCCTATTAAGGGAAACTGGGATATGAAAACCGCCTGATATATAACTACCTAGCTTATAACCAGGCCTAAAACTAGCCTTATCCAGCCAGTTAACATAGACGCGCCCTAGGCGTATAATAGGACATCCTTAGGCTTGCACTAGCTCTAAGATTGCAAAGGAATGCGGCAAGGGCGTAGGGAACCTCTTTTTATAAGAACTTGTTAAGGTTAACGTATTGTAGATACTTTATATAAAACTTATTAAGGCCCCAAGACCACCGCGAAGAACTTATTAAGGCCCTACCTAGAGAACTTATTAAGGCCCCTCTATAAGAGCCTATCTGGTATCTAATACACCCAGGTAATTTAGAAGAGGGTCTTAATAGGCATAGTACGCGCGACCTGGATGACAGTAATACGCTAGTGACGTAATAGCGACCAGACGACTTAATAAGGTGGAAATATAGGCAAAGCTCTAGGCAGCGGAAATATAGGCCAGCTTTAATGGCCCTATAGCGTTTAACCTCTGGTTGACTTATAGGTAAGTTACAGGAGGGTCTTAATAGGCATGGTATACGCAACCTAATATATATATATAGGGGAGGCTATAGGGGAAATATAGGCCAGCTTATAAAAGGGAGGGATATAAGCTTAGTTAGTAGGAGAGGGGGGAGCAGGTTATCTAGTGTAGGACCTAGTATCTCTACGGCCCCTCTCCTATAAGATACGGTTGGCCTATTATAAGAAGACTCTTATAGGTAACGCGAAACGGGAACTGGCAGTAGTATAGGGTGTTACGCCTCTATACTATAACTAGCCTCCTATAGGGCGTAGTACATAGTAGCCACTGCTAGCTCTAGGGACCTTACCCCTTAGCTAGGCTCTAACCCCTAGTACACCTAGTAGGTAGGCAGGATTATGTCCTAGCTGGAGAGACTACTACGCGGCTTAAGAGAATAGATGCGCGTATTAGTATATTAATAGACGGGACTGCTTGCTAGGGCGGTACACTAATAAGGTACGCTTAAGGAGCAAATAGGAGTTACCTAAGCGGGAGAGGCTTTTGGCCGGGCCTTAACCGTAGAAGGTCTATACGCCTAAAGGTAGGACGACACTAGAAAACTAGGGTAGAGGCTTAAATAAGCAGGCATGTTAAACTCTACTATATAACTACCTATCTCAATATAAAAAGGTCTTAAGGCGGTTACCCAGTAGCTTATTAGCCAAAATATACTAAACCAGTTTTAGGTTGTAAAGGAAATGGTAATAAAAGGCAAAAGGGCTGGCAATAGGCGTCCCCTAATAACTCTACAGTAGTAGAGTAAAGTTTATAATACTAGCGCGTCTATAGGCTTATTACGGCAGCAGTAGTTCCTAAGAAGGTCAAAAAGTAAGGTAGTAGAGCACTATAGGCGACTTATAGGCACTAAGTAGGCAAGTCCTAAAAGGCAGGGAGATAGATTACAGGGGTTTCTTAAGTAGAGTTTTCTCCCTATATATAAATAAGGAGTAGTCTACATGGGCTTAGTAGGGATCTAAATTGGACGTTAAGCAATAATTAATTAATTAATATATTATCAAATTTTTTTTTATTAATTTAATATACCTCTTTATTCTCCTACTAACCGCTCTTTTAAGCTAATTCTATAGTATATTTTAGCCTTACCGCTATATATAGAACCTTAACCTCCGCTAACCCGCAATTAATGCTAGTCTTACCTAAATAATTTTGCCTGCACGTCTTTAAAACACCAGAAGTCTAATAAGAAGATTCTAAATGCTTATAATAAACCTACAATATAAGGTCTAACACCTTTAGTCCTTATAATTAATATATGCGTACTAAGAGCGGCAGTTATATTAAGGTAAGCTTTCCTATCCTTAGTAGGTTTCTATTACTAACTTTAAGCTTTAATATAGCCTAAGTGGCGATAATCTTTTAATATTTTTAACTACTATATTACCCAGGCTCTCTTTTATTTTAGCGCCAATACTAAATATCTAGGTTAAATTTAAGATTATACTATAGCTATCTATATCATCTATAATTCCTAGTAAGCTAGCTAGTAACGCCTAATAAGGGAGTAAGGATAGGGTAAAGGATGGGGGTAATAAAAAGAAGGTTGCCGTTTACTATAAAAAGGAGTTTATATATACGCGTTAAGTTTTAAAAGAGTATAATATAATGCGGTATTAGGTAGGTTACCCTTTAGGTACCTAATGGATAGGTAACTAATAATTGCCGTAGTAAGGTCTTGATAGTTTTAGTTTATACTAGCCAGCTAATATCTCTGTTTATTTTAGGCTTAAGTGTATCTTTATTAACTATAAGCTTACGCCTTAAGAACTTTATTAGTACTAGTTTGGGCCTAATATTAGTATTAAGCGTTTAAGAATCTCTACTCTACCTATACCTTATTGGCCTGTCCCTATTTTTATGCCTACCTATACTCCTACTAAGGGATCTAGATCTTATTCCTGTTAGCTATTACTTAATAGGCAGATAGATACTAATCCTGTACCTAGGGGTAAGGTATAGTAGCTTTTAATTTAGGTATTTAGGATTAATTCTTATATATAGTAGTAATTAGGAAGGCCTTATAAGGTATTTAGAAAGGTATAGGAATACTATTCCTAATATAGACTAATAAATAAGAATGCAATTCTAGCAAAATACCCTATTAATTCTATGCTATATATATAAAAAGGCTAAGGACCTATTCTGCCTTAGGCTGTAACCCTAATTAATCCTTATGGTTTCTAGAGCCTGTCTATTCTATATTTAATTTAACCTATTTCTTACTCTTTAGGGCCTCTTACGACCTACTATAAGGTTTCTTTATAGATTATAATAATATTATAGTATTAGAGCGCCTTCTGCAATTTATAGATTATGGACCTTAGTTTTAATATTCTTTTAGAATATCTTTAGAATAATTAAGGAAATCCTCTAGTTTCTATATATAGTCCTTAATAGGCTAGCCTAGCCATTTAACTTTATATTAAGGCTTATTCTTAATAGACTTGTAGTATAGTATAGCTTTAACCTTATACCGCTTGCCTACTACTTTAGGGTATTTAATTGGGCCTAAATGGAAGTTCTTTTCTAGTAGTGGTCTATACTATAGCTCTAGTAAATTAATATAAAATACTAGATATATATAGGCTATAGATAGGGGTAGCTGGAGATAGTAGGCTAGCTTACTAATTTGTTTTTTAATTTAAAAGGGACCTAGGTATCTTATATTAAGCTTCTTTAATAGTTAACGGGTTTTAATATTTGTTAAATATAATAGAACCTTATTACCTATTCTAAAATGCTTATTCTAGTGTTTATAGTTATACTAAAGTCTTTATTACTTTTAAGTATCTTGCAGGCTCTACTTTATATACTTTTATTACTCCTCCTATTTTTAGAGGTATCCTTATACTCTTTAGTAGATATCTTTAGACTTCCTAGTAGAATCCTATAATTAATTATGCAGCCTTAGCTAGTAATTACTAGGTATACTATTAAACCTAGATAGTTGGACGCCGTAGGCAATCTAAATTAGTATATACTTATGTAATGCGTATTGCTTTAAATTATAAGCGTACTCTGTATATAGAAGTAGCTTATACTAGTTGTCTTGCTAGTATTTTAAATATATTTATAGGTAACACTCTAGTTCCTAATTCTGGCGTTTTATTTACCTATTTGTTTATAAATAGAAAGCTATACTACAATAGTAATCTATCTTTAAATAAAAGTATAGATCTAATTAGTACTGGCTTATAAAGACGCTGCCCCTATTGGTAATAATAGAGTACGGCTAATCTACTTTAAGAAAGTATTTCTCCTTAATTAGGCTGGTAAGCGCTTATATATTAATTATCTTGTTAACAGGAAGGTATTAAATATACTTTAAAAACCTATTAATAAGTACTAGAACTAAATTATATATTTATCCTTACTTATCCTTTAATAGCGGAAGATCTGTAATAAATTTTATAGCGTAATATTACTATAATTTACTAGTAGGAGGAACCGGTTTAAATAGACCCTATAGCTTATGCCTTTAAATTTTATATACTTAACACTTCTTATAGTATCTAATGTACTCCTTTACTTCCTACTTAAGCTTTAGCCAATAGTATTTACGTTAAAGTAATTTTATTATCTTAATTTAACCATAGTGGCCGCCTAAAGGATTATTATAAGAATTTATAAGAATTTTCTGTTATAGATTTGCTTCTTATAATACCCAAACCTTACTATTTTTATATAGTAGGCCCATTGGGTCTAGTTCTTAATTTTAGTGCCTTATAGCTTCCTTTCTATTATATTTCTAGTCTGCTTTTATATTAAAGATAGTATAGGAGGCGTCCCTTTATAACGGAACCTGGTAGCAAGAACTACAGTAGGTCCTGTTATTGGGCTAGGTGTATAGGTAAACAAGAAGTCAACAACGTAACAATAACTGGTGGAGTGGTTGCCCAACAGATTAACTCCAATTGTATTCTAAGATTTATTACAAGGAGAGAACTATCTATGGTAGGGACTGAGGTCCTTTAAATACACAACCATACTCCTATAAAATCCTCTCTTGTATATAAGGTGCGTGTTATCTATTTTAGACGTAGCGTCCCCTTTGTTTAACACAGTTAATGCGTTTAACACTACGTGACCTTAGTTACTATTCCTTATTATATAGTTCCACCGGTTCTATCTTAGACTGTATATATATTAACTAACTAGCTTCCTCCAACTCTTTCCCAAGTAGTTATAACATTGTACTTAAGCTGTCCGTAATATCATCTCCTTCCTCTTTATCTTCGTCCTTGAAGATTCCTAATATCTCCAAGTTATCTACTAGAGGTGTGATGTCCGCTTAACTAACTTGGTTAATATCTTTACTTACTATACCTAAAGTATTCTCTTCTCTGTCTTAGGTTAAGCGTCACCTACGTACTATCTCCTTAATACTATTGTTAGGTAAAGTAATGGCAATTCCTTGCTCCCATTATGCTAAAGAGGGGTTAGTTTGTATTGCGCTAGCGAGTCCTTTATCTTAACAACCGTCCGCTTGTTCTAAATGCGCTAAAGCAAATATTTAATTATCCTATAACGTTCGCTCTGTTTCTAACACTAAGTATACGCGTCCTATAACTCTTAGTAGTCTTTAAGTTCCCTAAATAACTTATTATAGGGTCTTGTATTTAATCTACTACTGTAAAACTTAATAGTAAGCTAGCCTCTGCGCTGCTCAAGGTTTAATATATCTTAGAAGAGTCCACATATACCCTTAAAGCTTAGCGTCTAGCTCACGCTTATCTTTAACGCCTTAAATGTGTTTATAAGAAGGTTTATTCTAAGAAATAGAAACTTGTTTAATAGGGTTTGTCTAAGCTAGGCAATAAAAGAACAGACTCTCCTCCTACAAGGAAAACAACTCCAAGTAGCTCGGCAATTGCTCCTCTTAGGTCCCCCTTAGGTAACTCGTTCTTTAGCAATCCTTCTTTATTACTACTACCTGACCTACTCTCTTCCAATACTCCTATACCTTTCCTATAGCGTTCTCTAGATTACTTAGTGGTTTCTAGGTAGTCTCACTATAGCCTATCTACTTTACTTTGTACCATATTTCGTTATCTACGTCCTTGTAACTAATAATCTTTAAAACTTACTATTTATCTTTTTCTTACCCTCTATACGTGTCTGCCTTATAGACTAGTAGCTTAACATTCCCGTATACTAGCTCTAGCATTGCAATATACTATATAGGGTAAATTCTTATTTTGGCTAGTAGGTTTAGTTTATATATAATTAATAAAATTCTCTACGTGATTTTAAAAGGCCCTAGTCTAATATAGTCTAACTTCTTGCTTAGTCATTAACTCTTGAAATTTTTATATAGTAGCTATACTTTATCTCCCTCCTTAAGATCTGGTCCCTTAGATCTCTTAGTATTATAGTACCTTTTTATTTACTCTTGTACTAGTTTCGCTATTTCTTTAAGGTCTATATAAAGATTTATTAAAGTCTCTATTCTTTGCTTAGCTGTGCTACTTATCTTCTTTGCTTAATATAGCAATAATAATAACCTTGGCTTGTATCCGTAATTCGCCTTAAATAGTAACATTCCCATTCCCTTTTATAGTGTTATATTATATGCAAACTATATAACTGGTAGTAACGATACTTAATTATTCTATATATGATTAATATAGTGCCTTAGATACTGTTCTAGTGTCTAGTTTGTAACGGAACCTTATAGCAGGAACTACGGTGGGTCCTGTTATTGGGCTAGGTATATAGGTAAGAACAAATCAACAACGTAATAACAACTGGTGGAGTAGTGGCCTAATAGATTAACTCTAATTGTATTCTGAGATTTACTATAAGGAGAGAACTATCTATAGTAGGGACTAAGGTCCTTTAAATACACAACCATACTCCTAAGAAATCCTCTCTTGTATATAAGGTACGTGTTATACGTGTTATACATAGGCGTACACTGCGTACACTTCGTACACTGCGTATAACATTATATGACTCGCTTACTATTCCTTGTTATATAGTTCTACCGGATCCACCCTAGACTATGCCTATATTAACCAACTAGCTTCCTGCAACTCTTCTCTAAGTAGTTATAACATCGTACTTAAAGCGTCCGTAATACTATCTCCCTCCTTTTTATCTTCGTTCTTAAAGATTCCTAATATCTCTAAGTTGTCTACTAGAGGTATAATGTCTGTTTAATTAGTCTGGTTAATATCCTTGCTTATTATACCTAAAGCTTCTTCTTCTTCGCAAGCGTAACATTATGCTTGCACTGTGGCTGCTATACTATTGCTTAGTGAGATAATGTCGTCTCCGTATTCTTATTATGCGAAAGTAGGGTTAGTGTGTGTTGCGATAGCGAGTCCCTTGTCTTAACAACCCTTGTTTTACTTAGAGTGCACTAAAGCAAACATTTAATTGTCCTGCGATGTTTGCTTTGTTTCTAATGCTAAGTATACGCGTCCTATAACTCTTAATAGTCTTCTAGTTTCCTAAGTAACTTGTTATAGGGTCTTATATTTAATCTGCCGCTGCAAAGCTTAAGTCTAAGTTGGCCGCCATGCACGCTAAACTCCACCGTTCTACTAAAGAGACCGCTTGGGCCCTTAAGGCTTAACGTCACTCCTTTAAGTCTTAGTAGGTTGTGTTTGCTTGGTTAACCCATCTTAAGAAGGGTTATAAGAAGGTTTGTTCTAAGAAGTGGAAACTGGTTTAGTAGGGTCTTAACAAGCTAGGTAATAAAAGGACTGGCTTTCCTCCTATAAGGGAAACAACTCTAAGTAGCTTAGCAATTGCTCCTCTTAGGTCCCCCTTAGGTGACTTGTTTTTTAGTAATCCTTCTTTGTTAATATTGCCTAACCTATTTTCTTTTAATACTCCTATATCTTTCCTATAGCGTTCTCTAGGTTACTTAGTGGTTCTTAGGTAGTCTCACTATAGCCTATCTACTTTACTTTGTACTATATTTTATCCTCTATGTCCTTGTAACTGATAATCTTTAAAACTTGCTATTTGTCTTCCTCTTGTCCTCTGTATATGTCTGCCTTGTAGACTAGTAGCTTAATATTCCCGTATACTAGCTCTAGCATTGTAATATGTTGTATAGGGTAGATCTTTATTTTGGCTAGTAGGTTCAACTTATACATAATTAATAAAATCCTTTACTTGATTTTAAAAGGTCCTAGTCTAATATAGTCTAACTTCTTACTTAATTGTTAACTCTTGAAATTTTTATATAGTAGCTATACTTTATCTCCCTCCTTAAGATCTGGTCCCTTAAATCTCTTAGCGTTATAGTACCTTTTCATTTGTTCTTATACTAGTTTAGCTGTTTCTATAAGGTCTATATAAAGATTTATTAACGTCTTTATTCTTTACTTAGCTGTGCTACTTGTCTTTTTTGCTTAATATGGCGATAATGATATTCTTAACTTATATCCGTAATTTGCCTTAAATGGTAATGTCCCTATTCCTTCTTATAGTGTTGCGTTGTATGTAAACTATATAACTGGTAATAACAATACCTAATTATTCTATGCGTGATTAATATAATGCCTTAGATACTGTTCTAGTGTCTAGTTTAGTCTTTCCGTTTATCCGTCCATCTGCGGATAATACGCTATAGATATTACTGCGCGAACTCCCTATTCTGCCAGAAATACTTCCTAAAATGCTGCTATAAATCTTAGATCTCTGTCTGATATAATCTTGTCTAGTGCTCTATATCTTATAAACACTTCTTTTATATAGATTCTAGCGACATTTTCTGCTAATATCTCTTTAGTGCATACTATAAAGTATCCCTACTTTGTTAGCTTATCCACTATTACTAAGATTGCGTTATAATCTTGTCCTATAATAGGATCTTTTAACTTTGGTAACTTAATAACGAAGTCCTATAATATAACTTCCCATAGTCTTCCTGGTATTTTAATAGGTTATAGCTCTCTATATAGCTTATGCCTTATTGGTTTATTTCTTTGGCAATCTAGATATTTCTTTATAACTTGTCTTACTAGTCCCCAGATTTCTTAAATGATGTACTCTTCTTAAAGTCTTAATACTAAGCCTGTAGCTCCATTGTGTCCTTGTGTTATTCCCTTGTGGAATTCCTTAATAAATTCTTCTGTAATAGACTTAGGCATATACGTTGCTTCTCTATTTTTGTATTACTCTAAGTCTAGATCCTCTGCCTATACTTCTTAGATCTTCTATGTCCAATTACTCTCTGGTAATTTATAGATCTGACTTTCTTTAGTTGCTATAATCTTTAGATAATTATACCTGATTAATCCGTCTTAATCCTTTCGCAATAAAGCTCCCAATAGCTTTTTATTACTTTGTAGTTTAGCCCTTCTGCTTAAAGTGTCTGCTTATGTATTATCTGTACCCTTGGTATACTGAATTTTGAAATGGTATTCTATAAGCATTTCCGCCCATCTAACCTGTCTTTGGTTGAGTTCCTTTATTATTAGGAATCCTGTAAGGTTCTTATAGTCCATCTTAACTATAAATGGTTTCTCTGTGCCTTGTAAGAATGCTCTCTATTCCTTAAGTGCTGTAACTATACCTAACAACTCCTTGTTGTAGATGTTGTAGTTTAACTCTAGTGGTGTTATCTTTCGACTATAGTATGCTACTGGGTGCTATCTGTCTTGATATTTCTATATAAAGTATGCCCCTAGTGCAAAGTCTAATGTATCTGTTTTTATAACCGTCTCTAGACCTAGTTAATAGATCTTAAGAACTGGCTCCTAGGTAAACAACCCTTTAACTCTTTTAAATAGTTCTTATTACTCCTTTTCCTATGCCCATGGTTCTTGTTTCTTTGTTAACTATATAAGTGGCTTAATGTCCTTTAACCATTGCGCTATAAACCTTCTATAATAATTGCAAAACCCTAGGAATAATCTTAACTGCGTAACGTTCTCTGGTTCCTGCTAATTTACTATAGCCTTAATCTTTTTTAGATCTATACTAAGTTGGCCTAGTTTAATAATAAATTTAACGAAATTGGTCTTCCTAGTAAAGAACTCGTATTTTTTAATTGCTACTAGTATCTGTTTTTCTTGTAGTCTCTTTAAAACCTATTTAACGTGTTTTCTATGTTCTTCCTTACTCTCTAAGTAGATGATAATGTTGTTAAGGTATACCATAACAAATTCATCTAGGTGTTCTCCTAATACACTATTAATTTGCTTCTAGAACGTTGCTAGTGCGTTTATAAGTCTGAATTATATAACTAATGGCTTATATAGTCCTTTCTTTAACCTAAAGGCTGCCTTCTACTTATTACCTTCCTTGATCCTAATCTAATGGTATGCCTACCTTAGATCTATCTTTGTAAAGATCTTTGCGTTGCCTATCCTGTCTTAGATTTCGTTAATTAAGGGTAAAGGATACCTATCCTTCCTAGTGATGCTATTTAACTATCTGTAGTCTATATACATCCTAAGTTTTCCGTTTTTCTTTGGGATGAATAGTACTGGATATCCTGCTGATAACTATAATGGTCTAATATATCCTTTATATAAGTTCTCCTGGACAAACTCCTTAAGCGCTATTAACTCTGTTTTAGTAAGCTTATAGACTAGAAAGAACTTTAGACTTATTCCCTCTTCTAATTCTATCTTGTGGTCCTATGCTGTATACTCTAACAGCTTTTTACTTTCTGGTAACTATAACTTTTTACTATACTTATGGTATCTCTTTAGTATATAACTTAAGCCTCGCTCAGTCTCTTTATATATCGCTCTAACTTAGTACTATACCAACTTGGTTTACTGTCACACTTTGCGCCGTTAAGTATTCTTAATATTGACCTAACCTGTAACCTAATTAATCTTTAGATTATACTCCTATAACTAAGGCATTCCTAGTATTGCCTTGTCCTGTCCTAATGGTAGGATATTAAAAGACATTCTGACTGGTCTTCCTTTAATAGTTGACTGTATAGGTCCTATTTTGAGATTAATAATACCTTCTTTATAGGCTATCTAATCTCCTAAAATTGTTATAAGTGGATATAGGTGTTCTTTTTATTTATATGGTAACCCCATTCTTTCTACTACCTTTAGTAATATATAGTTCCTAATTGCTCTACTATCTACCAACACTTTAAACTGCTGATCTTGCCACTTAACTTATAAATTTAGGTGTTGTCCTTAAATTCCTTTAAGGGTCTAAGGCTTTAACACTAGTTCCCTCTAATTCTATACGCCTCCCCTTTTCCTAACTATTGGCTACTAGATCCTGCTTATACTTAGTTTAACCTTAGCCAATACTTAGTTTGTTTCTTTTCCTCTATATACTATAGATAAGTGTTCTTTGGGTACTCCCACTACTATTATTTATCTAGGTATTCTTCTGTAAGGAATCTTCCTGGTTAAAGTGTTAAGTCCCCTTAACCTTATACTTCTACTGGGTGCTATCTATATATATATTTAGCATTCCTAAACCTCTTTTCCTCTAGTGCCTAATATATTCTTATTAGGTACTTCTGGTTCCTGTCTTTAGGTGCTCTATATATATTATATATATCCTCCACACAAGCTATTCACAATAGTATATAATACGCTGCATGTTTTAGGTTAACTCTTGGTTTGTCTTTATTCTTAAGTTTAAATCTATACCTAATTAACCTGACTACTGGTATCTCTGCTGCGGGTACTAAGACTTATTGCTTACTTCTCTAGTCCCTGGATCCTTCTTCTAGGTTCCTTAACATTATAATTAATGCTCCTTTAATATAACTTATGCGTTTTTCTATAATAGGTTAGTCTTAGACAACTTTTTTATCTAGCTATATATAAAAGTCTTCCTATTTATTATTATATTGTTGCCTATACCACTTTCCGTATAACTGGTTTAGTATGTATAGTTTATCTATTAGAAAGTACCTTGTTATTACTACATTATAACATCCTTTGGTATATCTTTTTTTGAACCTAGTTAGAATATCTAGATTCTCTTCTTGTTCTAGTTTATCTAACCATTTTGCCCTAGGTGTCCCCGCACTTGGCCTATTAGTAACTTTTTATATAGGTGCTCTGTCCCTTATACAACCTAGTATAGCTAACCTCTTGTCTAGCTTTTGCTCTTGCTATGTGATAATTCTTGTTCTAAACTTATCTATAGTTTTTTATTTTCTATGTCTTGCAGCTGGATCTTTGTAGTTATCTTGCTTTTTAATCCTAATATTAACTATTTAATTTTTAGGCTAAATACTGCATTTACCTAGGATTACTAACGTTCTTATTTGTTCCCTAAACTTGTAGTTTATAAACTTGCGTCCTATACTTATTCGTCGGTTACTAAACTAAGTTGCTATTCTTTCCCATTAGTTATTGTCTGTTGTGGGTCCTTAGGTATATCTTATCTTGTCTTAAGAATCTTAAGCTTCTTATATCTCTTCTTAAGAATCTTAAGCCTGTGGCCTTTTACCTTTATTAAGTAATGAGCTAGCACTAGTAGTTGTCTACTTGCTTAGTTTCTTTTAAATATTACTCCTATTATCTTATAAAGCGATGGAAATTGTATCTAATAGTATTATAATATCCGTTACTAAACCCTATGCTGTAACGGTTTTAGTTTCTGCTTTTATTTTAACTTCTCTAAGATCTATATGCTCCTAGTAAGCTGCCTTTATTACCTTATTATTAGTAAATGCTTCGCCTATATTAAACTTATTATCTTTAATGTCTGATCTATAAGCTGGTTTGTTGGTTCCTCTAAACTTAGATAATAATGGCTCCTATAGCTAATAGCTTACGCTATACTTAGCGTCCTTATGAATTCGGTATACGTTGTTGTAATAATACATAAAACTATTAATTAAACACTCTTTTATTCCTTATAGTGCACCGTTGTCCCTCTATATGTATATGCCGTCTGCTGGCCTAGTTCCCTTTATTGTGTGGTTGCTTTAACCACCTCTATAGTCTCTGGCAAAATAACCTTATTTTCCGCAATTTATATAAGCCCTATTTTTAAACTACTTTTCTTGCTATAGAGTCCGCCTAAACGTCTTCTGCTGCTAAGATCCCTGGTTTAGCCTCTACTCCTAGGTTCTTTAATTACTTAATCCTTAACCTCTAGGTTTCTATGGTTTCTTTTTCTACCTTTAGGTTTCTTTAGTACCGCTTAGGTCTATTAGCTTTGCGCTATTCTATAGTTTTTAACTCTATATCTATTGTTGCGTACTCTGCGCCTTATACGACTATAGAACTCTATCTTGCCCTCTCTTAGCTTATTCCCTTTAATAGATCCTATTATTAATCTTTATTAACTAATCTATTAACTTTCTTAGAGTATCCGCATCTTCTATTAGGATAATTGCGTCCTAGACCTTAGCCTTAAGTCCCTATTTATACTGTGCTATAAGCGCCCTATTATTCTACTTAACCTGCATAGCTAGTATTTAAAACTGTGTTATATACTTAATTGCTAAAGTGCGTTATACTAAGTTCTGAAGCTTTTGTTTTGCTATAGTTGTGGCTTCTAGGTCTTTAAATATCTATATTAGTTATTCCGCGAACCTGTTCTAACTGGTAAATATATACCACACGTTCTGGTTAGTAGTTGTTATGCCATTAGCCTATATTTCTGTAAGATATGGTTTAAACCACTTAAGTGCCCTCCCTGTTAGGAACAATTCTATATAGGCTACTTGATCTAATAATGTTACTAACTTCGCTCCTTCCTGTACTACCTTAAAATGTATCTGCGTAAGAAACCCTTTAAGCTTTAACTTCTCCCCTAAGAACCATTTAATTAAAGGTAGTTTAATTTTTACTACTTTAATTCCATTAATGCGTTCTTTAAGTATCCTATTATTGTCTTATAAGTGATTAACTATTTCCTATAACTGACTTTATATAACCACTTAAGAATCCCTATTGTCCATACTGGTATTACCTAGCCCTGAGGTTGTGGCTGCTGTTAACGTTGTTGTGACTAGTGCTTTAGGTGGCATATTGTTTAATCTTGTTTAATACTATAACCTTAGTAGTAAATGTGTAACGGAACCTTGTAGTAGGAACTATGGTGGGTCCTATTATTAGGCTAGGTATATAGGTAAGAATAAATTAATAACGTAATAATAACTGGTGGAGTAGTGGCCTAATAGATTAACTCTAATTGTATTCTGAGATTCACTATAAGGAGAGAACTATCTATGGTAGGGACTGAGGTCCTTTAAATATATAACCGTACTCCTAAGAAATCCTCTCTTGTACGTAAGGTATGTGTTATATATATTATACGCGGGCGTACACTGCGTACACTTCGTATACTGCGTATAACATTATGTGACTTACTTACTATTCCTCATTATATGGTTCTACCGGATCCACCCTAGACCGTGCCTGTATTAACCAACTAGCTTCCTATAACTCTTCCCTAAGTAGTCGTAACATCGTACTTAAAGCGTCCGTAACATAGTTTAATTTTTCTATTTATCTATCCATCTGCAAATAATATACTATTAAGGTTGCTGCGCGAACTCCTTATTCCGCCAAAAATACCTCCTAAAATACTGCTATAAATCTTAGATCTCTGTCTAATATAATCTTACTTAATACTCCATATCTTGCAAACACTTCCTTAATATAGATTTTAGCGACATCCTCTACTAACATTTCTTCTATGCATGCTATAAAGTATCCCTACTTTATAAGCTTATCCACTATTACTAAGATCGCATTATAATCTTATCCTATAATAGGATCTTTTAACTTTAGTAACTTAATAATAAAGTCCTATAATATAACTTCTTATGGTCTTTCTGGTGTTTTAATAGGTTATAGCCCTCCGTACGGCTTATACCTTATTAGTTTATTTCTTTAGCAATCTAAATATTTCTTTATAACTTATCTCGCTAGTCCCTAGATTTCTTAAATAATATACTCCTCTTAAAGTCTTAACACTAAGCCTATAGCTCCGTTATGTCCTTAAGTTAGTCCCTTATAGAATAACTTAACAAACTCCTTTACAATAGACCTTAGAACATAGGTTACTTCTCTATTCTTATACTATTCCATATTTAGATCCTCTACCTATACCTCTTAAATCTTCTATATTTAATTACTCTCTAGTAATTTATAGATCTGACCTTCTCTAGTTGCTATAACTTTTAGGTAATTATACCTAATTAATCCATCTTAACCTTTTCGCAGTAAAGCCCCTAATAGCTTTTTGTTACTTTATAGTTCAGCTTTCCTACTTAAAGCATCTACTTGTGCATTATCTGTACCCTTAGTATACTGAATTTTAAAATAGTATTCCGTAAGCATTTCCGCCTATCTAACCCGTCTTTAGTTAAGTTCCTTTATTATTAGGAATCCTATAAGGTTCTTATAGTCTATTTTAACTATAAATGGTTTCTCTATACCTTGTAAAAATGCTCTCTATTTTTTTAACGCTGTAACTATACCTAACAACTCCTTGTTATAGATATTATAGTTTAGTTCTAGTAGTGTTATCTTCCAACTATAGTATGCTACTAGATGCTATGCGTCCTAGTGCTTCTATAGTAAATATACTCCTAGTACAAAGTTTAATGCATCTATCTTAATAACTATTTCTAACCCTAGTTAATAGATCCTAAGAATTAGTTCCTAGGTAAACAACTTTTTAAATTCTTAGAATAGCTTCTTCTACTTACTACCCTAAACCCACGGTTCCTTTTTCCTTGTTAGCCTTATAAACGGCTTAATGCTCTTTAACCACTATGCTATAAACATCCTATAGTAGTTATAAAACCCTAGAAATAACCTTAACCGCGTAATGTTCTCTAGTTCTTGCCAACTCACTATAGCTTCTACTTTTTTTAGGTCTATACTGATTCTTCCTAGTTTAATAATAAATCCTATAAAATTAGTTTTTTTTTATAAAGAACTCGCATTTCTTAATAGCTACTAGCATTTATTCTTCTTATAGTCTCTTTAAAACCCATTTAACGTGTTCTCTATATTCTTTCTTACTCTCTAAGTAGATAATAATATTGTTAAGGTATACTATAACAAACTTATTAAGGTATTCTCTTAATACGCTATTAATTCGTTTCTAAAATATTACTAGTACGTTTATAAGCCTAAACTATATAACTAATAGTTTATATAGTCCTTCCTTTAACCTAAAGGCTGCCTTCTACTTATTACCTTCCTTAATTCTAATCTAATGGTACGCCTACCTTAGATCTATCTTTATAAAGATCTTTATATTACCTATCCTATTTTAGATTTTGCTAATTAAGGGTAAAGAATACCTATCCTTTCTAGTAATGCTATTTAACTATCTATAGTTAATACATATCCTAAGTTTTCCATTTTTCTTTAGGATGAACAGTACTAAATATCCTACTAATAACTGCGATAGTCTAATATATCCCTTTTATAAGTTCTCCTAGACAAACTCTTTAAGTGCCACTAACTCGGTTTTAGTAAGCTTATAGATTAGAAAGAACTTTAGACTAGTTTCTAGTTCTAACTCTATTTTATAATCCCATATTACATACTCTAATAGCTTTTTACTTTTTAGTAACTATAACTTTTTGCCATACTTATAGTATCTCTTTAGTATATAACTTAAGCCTTGCTTAGTCTCCTTATATATTACTCTAACTTAGTACTATACTAACTTGGTTTGCTGCCGCACTTTATATTATTAAGTATTCCTAATATTAACCTAACCTATAACCTAATTAATCTTTAGATTATATTCCTGTAACCAAGGTATTCCTAGTATCGCCTTATCTTTCCCTAATAGTAAAATATTAAAAGATATTCTAACTGGTCTCCCTTTAATAGTTAACTAAATAGGTCCTATTTTAAGATTAATAATACCTCCTCTATAGGCTATCTAATCTCCTAAAATTATTATAAGTGGATATAGGTGTTCCTTTTATCTATATAGTAACCCTATTCTTTTTACTACTGCTAGTAATATATAGTTCCTTATTGCTCTACTATTAATAAGTGCTTTAAACTGCTAATCCTATTACTTAACTTATAAGTTTAGGTATTATCCTTAAATTCCCTTAAGGGTCTAAGGCTCTACTACTAGTTCCCTCTAGTTCCGTAGGCCTCCCCTTTTCCTAACTATTAGCTACTAGATCCTATTTATACTTAGTCTACTCTTAGCTAATACTTAGTTTATTTCTTTTCCTCTATATATTATAGACAAGTGTTCTCTAGGCAGTCCCACCACTATTATCCATCTAGGCATTTTTCTATAAGAAATCTTCTAGGTTAAAGTATTAGGTCCCCTTAACTCTGTACTTCTACTAGGTGCCATCTATGTATATACTTAGTATCTCTAAACCATTTTTCCTCTAGTGCCTAATATATCCTTACTAGGTATTTCTAGTTTTTATCTTTTAGTGCCCTATATATATTATATACGTTATCCATATAAGCTATCCACAATAACGTATAATACGCTAGGTAACTTAGGTTAACTCTTAGCTTGTCTTTGTCCTTAAGTTTAAACTAATACCTAGTTAACTTAACCACTAGTATTTCTACTACGGGTACTAAGATTTATTATTCTCTTCTCCAGTCCCTAGATCCCTCTTCTAGGTTTTTTAACATTATAATTAACGCTCTTTTAATATAACTTATGCATTTTTCTATAATAGGTTAGTCTTAGATAACTTTTTTATCTAGCTATATATAAAAGTCTTCCTATTTATTATTGTATTATTACCTATACCACTTTCTATACAACTAGTTTAGTGTATATAGTCTATCTATAAGAAAGTACCTTATTATTACTGCATCGTGACATCCTTTAGTATATCTTTCTTTAAACCTAACTAGAATGTCTAGATCTTCTTCTTATTCTAGTTTATCCAACCACTTTACTCTAGGCGTCCCTATACTAGGCCTATTAGTAACTCTTTATATAGGTGCTCTTTCCCTTATATAACCTGGTATAGCTAACCTCTTATCTAGCTTTTACTCTTACTATATAATAATTCTTTATCTAAACTTATCCATAGTTTCCTATTTTCTACGTCTTATAGCTAGATCCTTAAAGTTGTCTTACTTCTTAATCTTAGTATTAACTTTTTAATCTTTAGGCTAAATACTGTATTTACCTAGAACTGCTATAGTCCTTATTTATTTCTTAAAATCTTGGTTTCCTACTAACGTTCTTACTCGTTTACCAAACTTATAGTTCTTAAACTTGCGTCCTATACTTATTTGTTTGTTACTAAACTAAGTTACTACTCTTTCCTATTAGTTTTTGTTTATTATGGGTTCTTAAGCTATCTTTATTATATTCTACAAATCTAGAGCTTTCTTTATCTCTTTATAAGAATCTTAAACCTATAGCCTTTTACCTTTTATAAGTAGTAAGCTAGCACTAGCAGTCGTCTGCTAGCTTAATTATTTCTAGATATTACTTCTTCCGTCTTATAAAGTAATAGATGCCGTATCCAATAGTGTTATAATACCCATTACTAATCCGCGTTCTATAGTAGTTTTAGTCTTTACTTCTATTGCGTTACTAAGGTATAAGTGCTCCTAGTTAGCCTTATTTTCTTCCTCTTTGCTACTAATTAATAAGTACTCTAACTCTATTATTATTGTTACTAATCTTTATCTATATATTGCTTTAACATCTTAATTTAGCTTATAGAGTTAATCTTATTCTTTATCTAACTCTCTAGTTCCTTTAAGTCCTCTTAAGTCTAGCTCTTATAGCCAATAGCTTACGCCATACTTAGCGTCTTTATAAATTTAGTATGCGTTATTATAACAAAACGTAAAGTATTTAATCAAACACTTCTTAGCCCCGCGCAATATCTCTATATCTATGTTATTATACTCTAATAACCTAGTGCCCTTTACCGTATAGTTACTCTAACCACCTCTATAGTCTTTGGCAAAATAACCTTATTTTCCGCAATTTATATAAGCTCTATCTTTAAACCATTTTTCTTATTATAGAGTCCGCCTAAATATCTTCTACTGCTAAGATCCCTAGTTTAGCCTCTGCTCCCTAGTCCTATAATTACTTAATCCTTAACCTCTAGGTTTCTATAGTTTCTTTATCCATCTTTTAGATTCTTTAGTACCACTTAGGTCTATTAGCTCTGCGCCATTCTATAGTTTTTAGCTCTATATTTACCAATGCATGCTCTACGCCTTATATAACTATAGAACTCTATCTTGCCCTTTTTTAGCTTGTTCCCTTTAATAGATCCTATTATTAATCTTTATTAACTGATCTATTAAGTCTTATAGACTTTCTACATCTTCTATTAGAATAATTACGTCCTAAACTTTAGCTTTAAGTCCCTATTTATACTATACCATAAGCGCCCTATTGTTCTACTTAACCTACGTTATAAGTATCTAAAACTGTGTCATATACTTAATTATTAAAGAATGTTGTACTAAGTTTTAAAGCTTCTGTTTTGCTATAGTTAATGCTTCCAGGTCTTTAAACATCTATATTAGTCTTTCTACAAACCCGTTCCAACTAGTAAACATAAATTATATGTTTTAATTAGTAGTTGTTATACCACTAACTTGTATTTCTATAAGGTAAGATTTAAACCATTCTAGTACTCTTCCTATTAAGAACAATCCTACATACGCCACTTAATCTATAGGTGTTGCCAACTTTGCTCCTTCCTATATAACCTTAAAGTGCATTTATATAAGAAATCCTTTAAGTTTTAACCTTTCTCCTAAGAATTGTTTAATTAACGGTAACTTAACCTTTACTACTCCAATTCTATTAATACATTCCTTAAGTATCCTATTATTATCTAATAAGCAATCAACTATTTCTTATAACTAACCTCTTATAACCACTTATAAGTCCGTATCTGCCATACTAGTGTCTCCTAATCCTAAGGTAGTTATTGCCGTTAATGGCATCACAACTAGTGCTTTAGGTGGCATGTTGTTTAACTTTATTAATACCATAACTAGGTAGTAAATATGTAACGGAACCTAGTAGTAAGAACTATAGTAGGTCCTATTATTAGGCTAGGTGTATAGGTAAACAAGAAGTCAACAATATAATAATAACTAGTAGAGTAGTTGCCCAACAGATTAACTCTAATTATATTCTAAGATTCACTATAAGGAGAGAACTATCTACGGTAGGAACTGAGGTCCTTTAAATACACAACCATACTCCTATAAAATCCTCTCTTGTACGTAAGGTGCGTGTTATCTGTCTTAAACATAGCGTCCCCTTCGTTTAATACAGTCAACGCGTTCAACACTACGTGACCTTAGTTACCATTCCTCGTCACATAGTTCCACCAGTTCCATCTCGGACCATGCCTATATTAACCAACTAGCTTCCTCTAACTCTTTCCCAAGTAGTTATAACATCGTACTTAAGCTATCCGTAACACCCTTTATTGCACCTTATAGATAAAATCTATTAACCTTTTAGATGGTTCCTAGGTAAAAGCTATTTTGCTTTATACTACTCTAAGTATAAAACTAGATAGTACTATGGATTTTATAACTTCTTAGTGCGTGTGTATTAGGAAGGCCGCTATAAGGTTAAAGTTCTTTAGTTTTTATAGGGCTTTAGGTTCTAATTGCTTTATAGCTTTACTTTTAGTTTAAGGGGATAGCTTAGTAATTAAGGGTAGTATATTACTAGGTTCCGCACTTATATTAGGGATATCCTATTTAGGTATTTTTAGACCCTTATAAGTAACGGTCTAGGTACTAGCTAAAATATTAGTGGAGACTAATAGGGTTTATACTACTTAAGACTTAATATATAAAGCTATGGGTGCTTAAGCATCTTATATATAGAGCTTGTTCTATAATATAGGGAGTAAGATATCTATTATCTATTTTCCTTCTCCTATTTTAAAGCCTTTAGTATAGTCTAGCTATTGTAATAGTCTATTAGCAGGGTTGTTTTCCCTTAGCTTATATTTAATCTTAAAGTTAAATTATATAAGCTTCTCTACTTATCTGGCTTATTAAGGTATAAACTCCTTTATAGTTATAAAGTAGCGTAGATTATAATAATCTAAGAGTATATAAGTGGTATAACTTGCGTGCTTAAGGTAGTATTGCCACTGTTTAAAGTAGTTAACTATAGCCAGTAGTTCCTTATTATGGGTATAATACCTAACTTTAGGTCCCTAGAATTTTCCACTATAGAATGCTATTAATCTTTAGTGGAGCTAAGTAGTATCTAAATGCCTATTAGGTTGTAGTAGGATACTAAAAAGGGCAAAATTTAATATATTAATAACTATTATTAGTAGCTAATCTAGGTTAAAATGCCATAATAGTAGAGCTTTTATAAACTTTATATATAGTTCCTAAAAGGCTTCCTGTACCTTTTTGGACTATATCTATAGTTTATGCTATTAGTTAGTCCCTTTTTAGTTTTCTTCCTTTCTACCTTTAAGCTTTTTACTTTTTAGGCTGGGTCTTAGGAAGTTTTAGCAATATAGTTAGATAGGTATTAGGTAATATTTAAATAGTTATAGATAAAGCGCCTATAGAAATTAGCGAAGCCTAGAAATACTTAAACATTTTAGTAGCTCTTTAGCTCTAGCCACTCTTAAATTATCTATACCTATATTAGGTCTATAACTATATTTATAGGCGTTATAATATATCCTAGGAACTTAACCTACTTAGTATTAAAGATATACTTTAACGCCTTAGTATAGAGGCCCTAATTATCCAAACGTTCTAGCACTTTATAGATATATTATTTGTATTAATCCTTATCTTCTAAGTAGATTAGAATATTATCTAGATAGATAATATATATATAGTTAACTAGTCCCCCTAAGGCTCTGTAAATATATAATTAGAATATTATAGACGTATTGGCTAGCCTAAAGGGCATTACTAAATACTTAAAGTGGCCGTATTGGTTTTTAAAGGCGGTCTTTTACTTATCCCCTTCTTTAATATAGAGCCCATAATAGGTGTTTTATAGATCTAGCTTTATAAAGATCTTAGCCTTAAATAATTAATCTAGCATTTTACTAACTAGTAGTAGTAGGTAATAGTTCTTAATTATAATCTTATTAAGACTATAATAGTTTATATATAGCCTTATAGTTCTATCTAGTTTTAGGATAAAGAGAATTAGCGCGCCTGCTGATAACTTACTAGGCTAGATCTATTCCTTTTCCAATAAGCCGTTAAGGTACTCTTATAGAATTTTAAGCTCTTTATAAGAGAGGTTATTGATAAAAAGGTTTAGCAGTTATTTACCTTCTTCTGAATTAATTATATAATTATATTCTAAGTTCTGCCAAAAAAATACCTTAAGTAAGTCCCTTAGGCCTAATGGAATTTTTAACAGGTTAGGGTCGCGCTCGTCCTTCATATTATTATTAGGTAGGTCCTAAAGGTCCCTTAAAACACTTATAGGTAGCGCTGCGCGCTATAGTAGCTATTTATATATAGTTACCACTGTACGTTAAATAGTTTTATATAGTAGCTAGTAGAGGGTAGAAAACTCTTTAACATATTATTTAAGGTATTATAGTATACTTTCTATATATTACTTAAGCTAAAGTAGCCTATAGCAGTAGAAGTATCTTATAAGATCTTTAAGATCGCCGCCTCCCTATAATGTCTTTATAACCTATCTAGCAGTTCTCTATAAAGTATCTATTATAGAAGGTTATTCCCTCTACTAAGCTTTATACCTATTTTGCTATAGAATAGGGGTTAGATTTAATACCCCTTTAGGTATAGAGTATATACTATTTCTTCTAGAGTTATATTCTCTAAAATATCTTTTAAGCTTATTAGTAAAATACACCCTTTTAATTCTTTATTATTTTACTATTAACGGCTCCTATTTTAAAGTATATCTTAAAATCTACTTTTATAATCTAAGGGTATCTAAAAATAAGGTCATAGCCTATAAAGTTAGCCACCTAGAAGGGTTGTGGGCCAACTACCTTAGTGCGGTTATATATGTCAGCTACTAATACTATAAGCTTATAGGCGCTGTATAGTTTAATCTAATACTTATCTAGAAACCCTATAGTAGGTTTCCACTACTTTAGTAATAAAATAAGATTATACTCTTTTACTAAATTATATTATATAAAATTAATTTCGGCGCCACTATTATATAGTGCTTAAAACTAATATACCTTGCCTATAGGGAGTACTATTTCTAGCTTAATAGTAATATAAAGAGTCTCTCCTTCTATATCTTACCCTAGTTATAGCTAAAAAAAGGGCTATAACTAGGGCTTTTCTTTTTTTAGATTATTAGTGCAGTTATATAAGGGGACTTTATAGACAGGGGGCTATAAAGACACAATTGTGGAATAGGATAGATTGGTAAGAGAGATAAATCGTTAAGGAGGTAAGGCCTCTAGGATTGTAGAGACTATATACTACGAGCACGTGCCTCTAGTATGTAACTGGCGACCAATTAAGAGGCGTCTAAAGGTTGTCCTAAGGATAACCCAAGGTGACCGCAATAATATCCCTTACAGGTTACTACTCTACTTATTTTTCTAATTAGGTTTACCTTTAGAGAAGTTTTCTCTTAACTTTTTAAAGTGTTCCTATAAGGGTGCCGGATAGGTATTAAGTTAGCCCTAAAAGTCTTTCCTATTACTTAAGGTCCCTAACTTTAACTATTCTAGATTTCTTTTTAAGAATGGCTTCTTTAGAGCTTAGGTCTACCCTATATTGCTACTAAAGTGCCTATACTTTTAGTTACCCCCTAGCTTTTTACTAAAAGAGGTCTAGTTCTTTATTATATCCTTAGCGTTTAAAACCGCTTATTTAAAATCTATATATATAGTAATCCGTAATAGGGCTCCTACGCGCTTATTTTATTATAAATTACTAGCTTAATTCTAGCCTAAATTAATCCAATCTTCTCCTTTTTATAGATGATAATATCTTTATTTTTAAAAAGCTCTAAATCTATTAATCAAGTATAAGTTTTTATAAAGTTTATAAACTGGCGGAAATTATAGTAGTTAAGCTATATCCTATTCCAGAATAGTTCTATATTATTATATTATACAATATATAGATCTTAAGTCTATTTCTTTAGAAATGTTTACAGCTATAGCTATATAGTAATTTACTCTTTATTAAGCTAATTAAGTATAATCTAGTTTAGGGATTAATCTTTAATCTTACTAATAATCTATTAAGTACGCTCTTTAGTATTATCTTATATTATTAGCATCTTAAAGAAGTTATCTACTTTATAAACTTAGTCGTCTAACTATTAGGCATTAGGTCTATAGCGGGGTTTTAAACTACTAAAGGCCTTAACCAGTTAGTCTATATCCTTTTTTTATTTACTATATAGATACCTCTCTAAGTCTTTTATACCTTTTCAGGCAGGTACTAAGTAGCCCTTAAAAGGCCCTTAGCCTTAGCTAAGTTATAAAAGATTTTATTTAGCCTAGATTAAGCTTTATTAAATCTAGCCCTACCCCTAGAGGTTTCTAATATATTTATTAGTGGCTCCTTATATAGCTTCTAAGAGCCTTATAGTAGCTTCCTAGTATCCTCCTTAGAGAAAATTAGTATAGGGCTCTTAACTTTTTAACTTTAGGCCTAGAAAAGCTCCAGCTATAGAGGTAGTATTAGTACTAGTAGCTAATATAGGTTTGCCTACAAGACTTAGGTCTTAAGTTAATAATTAGGTTAGATTACCTAAAGGGGTAGGCCCGCTTAGCTTATAAATAGTTTATATACCGCTATTATACTAATTATAGACTAGTGGTCTTTTAGGAGGGTTCCGGTTAGGTCCCTAATTAGGCATATTAGTATATTCCTCTAGTATATTTAATTTAGAGGAAGATCTTAGGGTTACCTTTAGCGCTTAATCTTTTAATTAGCCTAGGTGGGGCTAGAGGGGTTCTAGCTACTTTTTAGTAGTATTATAACCATTATAGAGAGTATCTATGTTTTTCTTAGCGTTACTAGTAACTATAACAGGACTAGCCTAGTTATAGTAGGAATGTCTTAGTGAAACACTTAATAGATAACTGTCTGCAACTGTCTATAACTGTCTATAACTGTCTATAACTGTCACGGAGTAAGTACAAGTGGTAATAATATATAGCGAAGTAGATATTATTAAACTATGTATATAAACTGTGTAATAAGATTAAGATGTTGCGTAAGGAGAGAAGGTAAGGAAACGGGAAGAAAGGGTATATATTGTTGGTTTAGTTGCTTAGTTAACGCATATATGGAGCAAAATAGGACTTAAGGAGCGGTCCTGGCAGAACTTAGCAGAATTTAGTAGACTTTAGCAGAATATGGCAGAATGCGGCAGACTGCCGTTAGATTGCCATAGATTGCCAGTAAATTGCCATTAGGTTGCCGTCTTGTGGTTAGTCTCTTCTTACTGCGACGGTAGAAATGGGTGGATATGTATAAGGTGTTATGGAGGTGTCCTATAACAGTACCCCCCCTTTAAACTTAAGCTTCTGCGAAATAAGGCTGTAGTAGTTCTAGGTAGAGTTTATAAAAGTCTTCTATAGCTTGTGTAAGTCCTATAGAGTTAACGGGTTCTTATATAGGTTTATAAAAGCCTTTCTATTTCGTAAGGTATATATATTAGCGTTTTTGTTTATTATACTTAATATCATCAATTCTTTTAATGAGGTACTTATCCTTACCATCCACTTTAACTGGTAGGGGAGGGTCCTAGATCTGTTTAGGCAAGGCGTCTAATATAGGGGCAGTAGGGCGGAGGACTAACGTATGGAATATAGGGTGGATTTTAACCGTATTAGGGAGCTTCAACCGGTAGGTATAAGGAGAGACAACTCTCTTAACCTTATAAGGGCCGGCGTTCTTATAATTAAGTTTCTTAGTAAATTATTTCATATTTAGATTTTTTATATCTGGCTAGACGAAGTTGCCAATTTAGTAAGCTAGTGCTAGGGTTCGGTTCTTATTTGCTACGGCTTTATAGATAGATTGGGCCTATATTATTTTATTAGTAAGAAACTCTTATAGTTCTTTTAACTTCTTTATAAATTTATTTACTTTTACAACCTATAAGGCATAATAAGCGGGGTAAAGGACATTACTAAAGGGTTTAAAACCCATTCGTAGGTACTAGCTGTAGTTAGCCAGGAATAGGAAGACCTTTATGGTTTCTAAGATAAAGTTATTTATGGTAAACTCAGTAAATGCAAGCTAGTCTATCCAGTCGTCCTATAAATATAACGTGTATATCCAAATATACTATTCTATTATAGCGTTTATACATTCTATTTAACCGTCCGTTTCTAGGTAGTATGCCGTAAACAATAGTGCTTTAATGCGGAGTTAGGTAGTTAGTTCTTTCTAAAATATAAAGATAAACTATCTACCTCTATCGGAGACGATTATTTTAGAAAGTCTATAAAGTTTCTATACATAATCTAAGAACAATTAGGCAATAGTATATAATAATATATTAGGGCAGGCGATTAAGTATTTTATCTTAAATAGTTGGTCTATAACTACCATAATATTTATACACCCTTTACTTATGGGGAGCTCAATAATAAAGTTAATTAAGATATCCTTCCATCTTTAGTCTGGAATAGGTAATAGCTTTAGAAAGCCGTTATATATCTTATATAAGGCTTTAGCTTATTAGTAGGTATAGTAGCTAGAGACATACCTTCTTATTATATTATATATATTCGGCTAATAGTACTCTTATTAGAGGAGCTCTAGGGTTTTTCCTTAGCCTAGGTGGCTGGCTACTAGTAGATTATATATATGTTTAAGGAGCTTAAGCTTAAGTTTGTCGTAGTTAGGTATAACTAGACAGTTCTAGTAGTATAAGCGGTCTCCGTAAGCTTTGTATTTACTTAAAGAAATCCTTTTAAAGCGTCTAACACCGTCTTAAATTAGCTTAAGCGTTTCTTGGATAAACTCGTTATTTAGGTATTTATTAACTATTATCTATTTAATTAATCAATTAGTTATTTTAAGGATATATATTATAACGTCTTTAATAGGAGGGTTAAATAGCTTAGGGCGAAGTAGGGTTTAATTACGGTAGGCATACGCTTCTTCTTATACTAGTATGTCTTATAAACGTTAGGTTAAGGCATTAGGTTTCTAACCTTAACCGCCTAGGTGGTATATAATTAAGAATTAGAAACGGGACAGATATTCTAACTAGTAGGCTTAATAATAACCTAGCCATTTTATAGTTATAAAATACTATAGATTCTTATAATCGCTAAGGACCTTAATTGGAAATCTGGCGCCTTCTATTTTAGGTCGCTATTATTTAAAATATTTAATAATAGCTAATAATTCCTTATTATAGATCTTGTAGTTATATTTAGCTAGACTTAGTTATTTTAAGAAGTATGCTATAGGGTATAGTACTCCTTCTATATTATACTAAGACAGAATGCCTCTAGTAACGTAGTTAGATAAATTAGCTTCTATAATACTCTTTTGGTTTAGGTTAAAGTCTTAAAGTATAGATACGGTAGTAAACATAACTTTTAGATAGGCAAAGGCCTTCTTATATTTCTTATTAAAGATAAAGGCTTTATTCTTTTAGGTTAGAGCTATAAAGGGTAAAACCAGAGTAGAAAAGTTGTTAATAAACCATTAGTAGAAGTTAGTAAATCCTATAAAGGCTCTTACATTCTTAACGTTCTTAGGTTCTTACCAGTTTATAATTACTTTAATCTTCTTTAGGTCTATTTATATACCATCTATAGAAATAATAAGTCTAAGGTATAAGACTTCTATTTTATGGAATTCGTATTTATCTATATCTAACTATAGGCTAGCTCCACGCAGAGCTTCTAAAATAAGGTTAACGTGTTTCTTATATTCAGTTAGGTTATTACCATATACTAGGATGTCGTTAATATAAGTAGTACAGAAAACGTCCGGGTAAGGTTATAGGGTATTATTTATAAAGTGTTAGAACGAACTTAGGGCATTTGTAAGGCTAAATAGGGTTACTAAGTATTTAAATAGTCCGTATCTAGTACGGAATATAGTAAGCTATTTATCTCCCTTTATAATATAGAGGCGGTTAAATATGTAGATAAGGTTGAGTTTTGTATAGTAGCGAGCCTTACTTAATTAGTTTAGTGTCTCTTAAATTAATAGAAGCGGGTACTAATTCTTAATAGTAATAGCGTTAAGAGCTTAGTAGTCTATATAGAAGCGTAGACCGCCACTAGGTTTCTTAACAAAGATTATAGGTATAGCTATAGACAAAGAGCTTGCTCTAATAAATCCTTTATATAGGTGCTCGTCTAAGTACTTTTATAGTACTTTAAGTTTATTTTAGGACATTCCGTATAGGGGTCCAAATCCTAGCTGTTTTCCTTCTTTAAGTACAATCTTGTAGTTATATAGTTAGTGTTCTACTAACTTATCGGCTTCCTTTTATAAGAATACCTCTAGGTGCTTATAATGGCATACTAGTACTTTCATGGCAGGGTTAGTATACTTCTTTAGTGCTAAGGCCTTCTTAATATTAGCCATTATAATAGCAAAGATTGTATATTTTGGTTTCCTAGCGAGTTATACTAATAGGGTAGCTCTAATTATATAGATATCTAAGGTGTTAAGCAAGCTTAGATTATCCTTAGTTTCTTATACGGTTTCTTATTTGGGTTTAGGTTTAGTATTAAGTATAAAGCTAGTATTAGATTTAGGTTTGGGTTCTTTAAGTATTCTTTTTATAGTAGAATACCAGTTCTTCTAGTACCATTATATATTAAGCTTAAACTTCTGCTTAGTTTGGGGAAGTATAGCAGTTAAAATCGGTTTATATAGTTTAGTATGGTTTTTGGGTTCTTAGTAGACGTCAGTAAAAATCTCCTATTAGTGGAATTTAGTGAAATTCTTATATAGGTGGAATTGGGTGGACTTTTTAGGTATAGGGTGGACATTAATAGAAATTTTAGACTGGTGGATTCTAGTGGATTTTTTAGATTTTAGTTTAGGGTCTAAGTAGTAAGTTATAAGGCACTTCTGCTTATAATAGGAGGCGGTAAATAGAAGCTTAAGGTTGTCCTAATTAATGGTTACCTTATATAGCTTTATTTAGGGTTGTCTAAAGATTACTAGGTAACCTAGGGTAGTTATAAAGAGCTTAATTAATTCTTTATGGTTTAGGTATTAGAGTTTTAGGGCCGCTATATAAGTAATATAGCCTAAGATAGTGCGTTTGCCATTAAATCTAAATATATTAATATGCCGGTTAAGGGGTATTAGGGTAAACCTATTATCTTATATAAAGATCTTGTTAATAAATCCTATGCCGCTAGCTCCTATGTTAATTAGGACTTAAGTATTAGCCTATTAACCTTTCTACTAAAGACAGTAGTTAACGGTTATACTATAATCCCAAGAGTTAGGGTTTGCTATATTTAATGCATTTAACAAGATCCTATAATATAGCTATCCCAAAGAGCAACTTAACTTTAAAACGTGCCTTTTAGTAGCAAGTGGGAAGGGGTTCCTCTAGAACATTAGTTGTAACTTTATCCTTATAAGTAGTGCTTACTAAATGCGGAGCTAGAACTAGGTAAAGATTAGGGGCGGTAGCTAGAAGATTAGTATAGTAAACAGCTACTAGCGTTAACTATTTATAGATCTTTTTAGAAGGGGGCAGAGTAGTAGTTAGAGAGGTGGGAGCTACTTCTATATTTAAAGTAGAGGCCTAGCTTGGTGCGTTATTCCCATTTAGAGGACCCTAGCAGGGCATATCCTAAGGTCCTAGTGTTAATATCTATGGCGTTAGGGTGCTTAGGCTGGGATAATAACTTAGTAGACATTTATAGGGTTGTTATATTATATTAAGGAGCGGGCTTTAGTGTTAGGCGTAGTATATTATTATACTGTTTATTAATAATATTTACGCAGGCGTTAAGGGCTCCTAGTAGGTCTATACTAATTAGGGAGGTTTTTAGTTTAGGGCTTAGAGATTTAATAAGGCTGTTAATTAGTGTGGAGTTATTTTAGCCTGTTTCTTTTACATAATAATTAAATCTAGAGAAGTATACTAGGAAGCTTTTCTTTTTTTAGATTATATAGTTTATCTTCCTTTAAGCAGTAGCTTGGCGGTTTAGATTACCATATATAGCTTCCAGAAGTATAACTAGGCTTTATACTAAGTTCGGCTAAAGAGGTTTAATAAGGTTAGCTACGTCTCCTCCTAGTCGACTTAGGGCGTAGTAGAGTTGGTTAGCTTTAGTTAGGTAATGGTTAGTATTACTAGTTAGCTTATTTTTAAGCCGGCTTAAGAATAACTAAAGCTCTTATTATTTGCTAGTAAATACTAAAGGGTCTAGTAGTTTTTTAGATTGTTATAATGCGGTAGTTGGTTTTACCAGTAGGATAACTATTGCTAGTTTAGGGCTTGCGTTCCGCGTATTAGCTTCTAGTAATAGTAATTAATCTTAAGGGTGCGGATTTCTTCTTAGAGGGCCTTAATTATTTTCTAGTGCCATGCTTCTTATTCAGCTTACTATTAAGCTATAGTAGCTTAGTTTTGTATAAGGGTGTCTATAAAGGACTTTTATATACCTACTAATTACTTCTAGAGTGCGGATATAATGTCAGTGGCTATTATAGAGGCTTTAAGGTTGTTCTGTATTTTAAATAGGGCAGGGCGGAGTATAGGTTTTTAAGGGTTTAACGCAATATAGTATTACAGAGTAAGTATAAGTGGTGATAATATATAGCGAAGTAGATATTATTAAGCTATGTATATAAACTATATAATAAGATTAAGACGTTGCGTAAGGAGAGAAGGTAAGGAAACGGGAAGAAAGGGTATATATTATTAGTTTAGTTGCTTAGTTAACGTATACACAGAGCAGAATAGGACTTAAGGAGCGGTTCTAGCAGAACTTGGCGGAATTTGGTGGACTTTAGCAGAATATAGCAGAATGCGGCAGACTGCCGTTAGATTACCGTAGATTGCCGGCAAATTGCCATTAGGTTGCCGTCTCGCGGTTAGTCTCTTCTTGCTACAACAGTGGAAATAGGTAGACGTGTGTAAGGTGTTACGGAGGTGTCCCGTAACAATAACTATCTACGACTATCTATAACTGTCTATAATTATCCGCCACTTTCTACCGTTTTCTATCAGCGCCGTAATACCGAAGTCTATTAAAGACCGTATGTGTATATATGTACGCATTAACTACTAAAACCCCTAACTGTTTAATTATATAGTTCTCTTATTATTTCTTTCTCTTCTTTATATAATAACTTGTTCTCTACAAGAGCTATATACCCTTAGATTTAGATAAAATTTATATTATTCCTTTAAATCTTCTTTAAAGCCTCTTTATGCCCTTATACTATTTGCGTTAAAATAACTACTATTAAAATGGCAAATAAACCCGAATCCCCTTTAATAACTATAAGTATTATATCCCTAATTAGGGAATAGTTAACCATAATATAATAGTCCTTTATAGATACCTTAGCCTAGCAGTAGGCTACACTAGAAACCTAATATTAATAATTAATGGAAGCACTCTGCAAAGAACTCTATAACGTTAAAGCACTTATATTAGAGACCCTAACACCACCTATAAACGATATTAATATAACTATATCTAAGCCTGGCCCCTTAAACGCGAACTCTAAACTAGTAATAGTAACTTAACCTATAGCTATATTAAAATTTAATACTCACTATAAAATCTAAAAAGCTCCCTAATTCTCTAATATTTAATAGAAATTAAAATAACCTACATCTCTTTATAACTAAGCTCTATCTTAAACTTTTAATAAACTATAACTAATACCCCACTAAAGCTAGCAAGGTTAGCTATGGAATATCTCGTTTAAGTAAGAACGCTATATATACTATAGATCTATTCTTCCATAATAGTATCTTTATTAATTTTAAAATCTTTATTTCTTTACTAGAATAAATATATAATAACGCTAGCCGCGAATATATAGCTGTTACTAAACTTAAAAACCTATAATAACAGAACTAAGACTTTACTAGCTTCTTTTTGGAATTTCTAGGCCTTATTAGTGAGCTAGATTAGAATAAAGCCGCTAGAGTCGCTGCCCTTTAATAAGCTATTTTAGATAAAATTAGAGCCTAGTTAGTAGGTAGAAAACTACTAAAAAACCTATCTGAATTTGCTATAATATATTAATAAATTAATAAGGACCTTTAATATAATAAATAGACCTATTCTCTAAAGCCAACTACATCTTATATTTAGAACTCTATAAAACCGGTATATACTTTAAAGCGCGATCCGTTTCTAAAACCTAAAAGCCCTATATATAACCCTATAGACCTTAATGCCGCTTAATTCTATACACCCTTAGGAACTAATAAATAAAGAACTTAAGCTATAAATAGAGAATGCTTTGGATGCTGTAAAAAGGGATATATTTAAAGAAATTATTGAACCTACCCTTTTAAAAAGGTCCGCCGTAGTTCCTCCTAGTCCTTAAATTATACTCGCTCTATAAATTATACTTAGTCGCTATAAAGTATCTTGCCTTTAGTTAACTTAGAAAACAAATTGTCCTAGGGCTAAGTCGCGCCTTAAGATAAAAAGTGGAAGAGTATAAGTGTCTAGGCTCTTCTAGCGCTAATATACAATATAATTCCCTTAATATACTTAGCAAAATTTAAATACTTAAAAAATGGAAGAAGGTATAAATCCTAATAGATAGTAGAGCCACTGTTAGCGACTTAGTCAATCGAGGCATGAGCATAGCAAGAAGGACGCATACAAGCCTATATAATTGGATTGTCTATAAATAAGGATCTAAAGCTAGAGAAAGGAAAAGAGAAGAAGGGTAGCACCGCTTAAGGTTTTATACAATCGTCTGGTCACGTGACTGCGACTGTCTAGAATAGTAAGAAACTGTCCGCAATTGTCCGCTACAATCCACCGTTTTTCACTAGCGCTATAACATTACCCCCTTTCTTAAAAAAGCCTACCCTTAGGCTTTATATATCCGTATTATATCTATGGGGTGTTCTTATCTATATACTTAATAGGTAGCTTATTATCTTCGCTATACTAGCACTCTATCTACTTATCTAGATACTTTAGGGGTCCTAAATTGTTAGGGTATTAGTTATAGAATTCCTTAAGCTTTTAGGGGCAACCTATAAAGTTCCAGAAAGAGTACTAGGTTAGGTCTGGATCATAACCTTTCCATTAAACACGGTATTTTAGCGTTCCTTATACTAGTTTATAGGCTAGTATTTTATTAACTTCCTATTTATTATTGCCATTAACTTAAATTAGCAGTGGAGGCTTATTCTTTTATCCAGGTAGTAGGTTATTTATAGCTTTTTATAGCTTATCTAGTAAGAAAATAGAGTGGACTTTAATTAAGTCTGGGAGTTTAACCTTATATAAGTTGCCTTCTTTATTAAGGATCTTATATAGTCCTACCATCTTATAGTCTAGCTTACGGCTAGGTCGTTCTATCTTTTAGTTCTTTATTATAACCCAGACCTTATCGCCTATAGTAAAGTCAGGCTCGCGTCTATACTTATTTGCCTACTATTCCATTAATTTCTAGGCCTTCTTTAGGTTCTTACAGGCTACCATCTATACTTTTTCTAAGCGTCTAGCATACTACTGTGCTTCCTCATAAGATAATTTTTTATATACGGTCTATAGTCCTTCCAGTCTCTCCTAGTTAAAGCTTATATAGGGTAAGTATCCCATTTCTAGCTAAATAGGTACAAACCCTATAGAGTTATAGGGTAGGGTTGCCTGGGCGTAGTCCATTATAAGTAGTAGTTCGCTCTAGTTATTCTAAAAGTAGTTAACAAAGGGCCGAAGTCTCTAGTCCAAGTATTAATTTACAATCTCTGTCTAACCGTCTATCTAGGTGTAATATGCTATAGAGAGCTTTAGCCTAATACCTAGGATTTAGGTAAACTTGTTATAGAAGGCTGATATAAACTGCAGCTTATAGTTAGATACAATAGTATCTAGTAGTCCGTAAATTTAATAAACATAGTAGATATACAGTTAGGCCGCCTCTTTAGCATCAATATTCTTATAATAGGGGATTAAGAATAGGCGCTTACTAAAGCAGTCGACTAGAATTATAACCATATCATATCTGTCGCGGTCTATAAGTAACTTATAAAAGTCTATAGAGATATACTACCAGGGGCGTTTTAGTATTAGGAGTGGCTTTAATAGCCCTAGGGTCTTATCTTATAGAATTATAGACCTACGGCAGTTATCACAGTTCTATACATAGCGGTTAATATCTATAACCATTCCGGGCCAGTAGTAGCAGTTGCCAATAATTCTATAGGTCTTATTTTTTCTAGGGTAGGCCGTAGAGACCTAAATATATGCTTTGGCGATAAGCTAAGCTTATAAATTTTGTTCCTTTACCACTACTAGCCGTTCCTAGTGCTTAAGCAGTCCATTTTAAAGGGACTATAGGCTAGTAGTATCCTTGACCTTTTCGCGATACTCCTATAGAGAAGGGGCCGTACAGTTTACCTATAGTAGTTTATTAATAAGGTTAAGTTCCATAGAGTTAACAGGATATATCTCAGCGTCTAAAGGGTCTATATTTAGTTCTACCTATATCTAGAGGTTAAGGTGCTCTAGTTATAGTAGTGTCTAGGTCCATAATAAGATATTTACAGCCATCTAGTTATCTAAGTCCTATCCACGCCTTATAAGGACGTCTATATAATTTATGGCGCCTAGCCAGTATATAATTAGGAAGTTAAACTAGGATAGGATATCCGCCTAGCGTACCTACCAGGCCGTAAGGACCTTTATTATCATAAAATATTCTAAGGCCTTATAATTAGAGACTACCTAGATAGGCTTAGGGGTCCCTTCTAGCTATATGCGTCAGTACTAGGAGCTAGAGATAATAGCCAGCATTTCTTTATTATAGATGTGGTAGTTTAGCTTAGCATCTACTATGGTCTTTAAATAGTAAGCAATAGGGTACCATTCTCCATCCGTCTACTTTTGGAAGTAAACGCCAGCTATAATACTATCTAAGGCATTAGTCTCTAGCATTAAGGGCCATTCTAGGTTAAAGTGGGCGAGTAAGGGAGTAGAGACCAGTCGTTTCTTAAGCTTATTAAAGGCCTGCCTATATACGGTATCAAAGTAAAAGGGCTGGTCCTTATAGGTAAGTAGGCTTAGGGGCCAGGTAATTCTACTATAGTTCTTAATAAAGCGTCAGTAGAAGTTACAGAATCCTAGGAATAGCTACACCCCCTTTACAGTCCTTAAGGGTACCCATTAGTTAATTATAGTTATCTTTTCTAGGTCTGCCTTAATTCCGTCTATACTAATAATAAACCCTAGGTACTTTATACGCTTAATATTAAATTCCAATTTCCTAATATTGGTCTAGAGGCCGGCCTCGCGGAGCCATTATAGGACTTTATAAATATGCTCCTTATATTCTAACTTATTCTTAGAATAAATTATAATATTATCCAGGTAGGCCGTATAGAAGTCGTCAAGATAGTTAAAGAGTATATTGTTTATATATCGCTGGTATATAGCCAGTCTGTTAGTCAGTCCAAAAGAAAGTACTTTATATTTATATATTCCGTAACAGGTCTAAAATATAGTAAGATCTTCTAATTTGGGGTCTATCCTAATCTAGTAAAAGGCCTAACGGATATCAAGCTTAGTAAAGATCTTAGCTCTACTTATTTAGGTTAAAGTCTCATTAAGGAAGGGCAGTGTGTAGCGGTCCTTACAGGTTATATTATTTAGTTTATAGTAGTTAATACAGAAACAAAGTCCTCTATTTAGCTTTTTAGTAAAGAGAATAGGTAAGTTAAAAGGGGCTTAACTAGGTTTAATAAAGCCCTTATTCAGGTTATTAATAAAGTACTACTTTATAGCCTATAATTCGGCAGTAGACTGCTAATAAAAGGGGCTATAGCTAAGTATGTCTTCCTTATCTGGCTTAATCTCAATCTTATAGTCGTACGGTTGGTAAGGCGGGAGTATATTAAACACTACCTTAGAGAACACGTCCTTAAATTTCCAGTATCAATAGGGTAGTTTCTATTAGCTCCTCATTTATAAGCTCGCCTTCCTATTTACTAAGCTTATTTTCCTTTTCCTTAATTATTTAATCATTTTTATATAAGCTGGTGGTAAAGGCAATAGTATTAGGTTAGACCAAGTTCCGGTAGAATCCTACGGCGCTAATACAGCAAATATTAACTAGTGGAAAGTCCATAGGTTTCTTTACGGACTATTATTAGGCCGTATTTTGCGGTTTAGGGTTTATAATCTTTCTTAGCTCCTATTCCATCTTCTACAAGTTATCTCTCCAGTCTATACGTTTTATATAATGTCTAATGCTCCTTACTATTCTTTATAGCTATATAGGGCCTAAGTTCCCTATAGGGAGCTCCACTAACTTTTCACTGACTTTTTTAATCTCTAGTACGGGTGGCATAACATAGGTAGTCTAGGGGCGGTATAGTATACAGATCTATTGCAGGTTAAGCTATACGTCCTTTTTAAAAGCCTGGTCCTTATATATAGCATTAACCTAGTAAACAGTGTTTATCTATAGCCGTATAAGGTTCTCTATTATAATACTAATCTCTTTTATAAAAGAAGGTGTTAGGGGTATAGTTTTAGGCTAAATAAGCCGTCTATTCCGTATATTAAGCTATAAGCCTAAATAGGCTAGCCATTTTCTTTCTAAAATTATATTATAGCCTCCAAAGTCTGTAATAAGAAAGGGGATATTATACTACCTTTGTCTATTAATACGGAAATAGATCCGCAAGATAGTTATAATAGGTGGTTCTACCTATCCGTTATACCTATAAATAGGAATTAGCTTAGGCAGTTCTTCTAGAAGCATATTTAAAAAGTCAGCCAGTTTTACAGCGCACTTTATATTAATTAAGGTAAAGGTATTTGCTCCTAAGTTAGCTAAAGCAGAGGTTAAAGCTTAATATCTATTACGGAATAAAGTATAAGGGATAGTACAGCTTCTTCCACTAACTAGCCAACCCAGATCAATATATAACATATCAATCCCTTTTAACCCTAAAGAGAAGTCTTCCTCTAGAATTCCTCTTTTTCCGGCTCTATACTATCCTCTTAAATTAGCAGGACCTTATTGATCTTTGCCGCTATTAGGCAGTCTTTTATAAAGTGGTCTTTCTAGCTATATAAAAAGTAAGCTCCTTAATTACTAAGGGCTTATCTATAGGGGTTGCTGTATATAGGCCAAGTCTATACCGGGCCCGTGGTAGGACTAGCTACGCAACTAGCTACTAGATTAACGGCGGGCTAAACAGTTAGTGCTATAGGAGTTACGGCCCGTACTAGGGCACTATTAGCTGTCTTTATATTACTTATAGTCTGGCTTAAAGGGTTCCCAGTTTTATACTACTTAGCATATACCTTAATTCAACAAAGGCTTTAATTAATAGCCAAGCACTAGTTTATTAGTTCCTTTAGCGTCTATACAGTAGTAAAGACTGGCAGTATAGCTTGCTATAGGTCTAAGGTAAGCTTATTAAATAGGTCTAGTAACAGATCTTCCTAAGGGATTTAGGCCTGGCCGGATAGGTATAAAAAACGAGTCTAGAAGGCCGAAAAGGTCTCCATTGTTTTATATTTAGACCTTTATAGTTAAGGCAGGCGTTCTACACCTTAAAGGGGTCCTTATAAATAGAAGATAGGTAGTCAATTATCTCTTCTCCAGAAAGAAAGGGGTCTGCCAAGTCCTAGGCATATTACAGACGTAAATGCGTCTATGCGTCCCCGCCAGTACGGCCAAAGATATAGGCCATTTTAGTTTAGGTAGTAGGGAAGTAGTCCGTATTAACTTTAAGCTTATCTTGCAGTTAAAGCTTCCAATTATTAAATATAGGGTTAGTTCCGTCTATAAGTAATAGGGGGTCCGTAACCTTCGCGGACCACAATAATGCTAATGCTATATATTAGGCTAGGGCCTTAAGGACCGTAGTAAGTCTCTAGGTGTTTAATAACTCCTTACTAGGTATAGGGGTGTCTCTAGTTTTAAGCAGCTCTTAAAGCCGTTTAATTTCGGTATTAGCTGCTACGAGTTCTTCCTAGGGGGTTAAGATGGTGACTATTTTACTATTGGAGGTATTTATAGGTCCTACAGCAGCTTTACCAGCTACCATATTTCTTAGTATGGTGGTAGGGATATTAGGTAATTTCTGGTATTTGTTTATTTTCTAGGGATTCTAGTCCGTGCATATCCTATTCTTAGGTTTCGCGTTCTATTTATATTTTTTTTGGTTTTATCTTATCCTTATAGTTCTAGTAATATCCTTAGGGTCCTATTCTATGTCCTTATAGATATATTTAAGTTCCCTCCTAGGAAAAAAGAGTAGTAAGAGCTTTAGATAATATTAGCGACTTAGTTAATTAAGGTATAAGTATAGCAAGAAGGACGCATACAAGCCTATATAATTGGATTGTCTATAAACAAGGATCCAAAGCTAGAGAAAGGAAAAGAGAAGAAGGGTAGCGCCGCTTAAGGTTTTATACAATCGTCTGGTTACGTAACTGCGACTATCTAGAACAGTAAGAAACTGTCCGCGATTGTCCGCCACAATCCACCATTTTCCACTAGCGCCGTAACAGCCACTAGTATAGGCTTTATTAATATAAACTATACAAAAATTTAACACCTAAATTTAAAGAAACTTAATAAACCCTAAGGCCTATAAGGCTTTAATAATAAACCCTTAATATATAGCGAACTAACATACTACGCTCTAATAAAGATATAGATAGACAAATACCTTAAATACGTTTCCCTATTTATAATACCCTTAAAGTAATATAAAGTTATACTTAAATATAGATAGCTAAAGCAACACAACCCTTTAATTAGTTGGGTTAAAGAAATACTAAGGTTCCATATAACTTACTACTAAAGTTATTACTTAAAAAACCATTTGCCCTATAAACATATATATAACTATTTAAATTTAATATAATATAAATTGCCCATACTACAAACCTTAAGTCAATATAATAAATCTATAACTGCCGATTATAGTGAAGAATATAAAGACGTTTTATTAAAACCTCTTAAAATTTATGTAATATAGGCTGTACCTTTTATCTTATTAGTAAAAAGATAAGATTATAAAATCTTTACTATAATTATGGAAGATATTAAGAAAGTACTAAAACTAAAATAATATATTAATCCTTAACCTCTTATACCTAAAGAGTATTATAATTTAGTTAATAAGTTTAAAAAATAATTTGTAGACTAACTAGCCCTATACTAAGATAAGCACGATTTTAAGATAGAATTTAAGCCTAGCGTAATACTAAAGTTTAGTCCGCTATATAGTATATTATAAGAAGAACTGCTTATAATATAATAATACCTTAATAAGTATTTGGAAAAAGGATTTATTTGCCCTAGTTAATCTCTATTTGCCCTACCTATACTATTTATTAAAAAGCTAAGAGGAGGCTTAAGATTCTATATTAATTATTACACTCTAAATATAATTATAATTTAAAACTAATATCTAATTCTCCTAATTTAAGAGACACTTAACTATTTAGTAAAGGTACGGTACTTTATAAAGCTTAATATAGTTACTACCTTTAATAAAATTTGTATATATAAAGGAGATAAGAAGTATATAGCTTTTTATATATAATAGGGACTCTTTAAATACCTAGTGTCGGGAATAAGGCAAGCGGTCGTCACGTGTCGTCGCGGCACTAGCGTGGCGAGGAGCCTTAAGCTCTTCGCCCTTCCTCGTTCCAATTAATAATCATAAAGCTTTTAACCAACATCACTGTAACCTACTTAAGTAGTTGTTATTGGTGAGTCACCCTATGTGACTAATACTGATTAGTGGTTAAATACACAACTATAGAATAGCAAGGTTTTTAACAGAAGAGACAGTCTTGTGTAGGGGTGCTATATGCGCTTATATGGAATGGATCCCGGCGATACTGTGCTACCTTAGACTTGCGGAAAACTAGTAACAGAAGTGTTACTAAGTACTAGGAGATACTAAGTTGCGTCTATTACGCAGAATAACTACGTTTACGAAGATTTGGTTAAGTACTTTAGGTCAGAAGTATTACTAAACCTAGGGTCCTAAGTCAACGTCCGAAACGCGTTAAATAATATCTTAAATTGCCTACCTCTTAACAGCAAACCTACGAGATTCTATAAAACCGAAAACCCTACCTACCTTTAACCTATTATGGCGTTAACCTACCTAAAGAAGTATAAGGAAGATATTGACCCAAAGATATAGAATAAAGACATTAACTCTATAAACGCTGAGAAAAAGGACCTGAACGGATTCTTATTATAGTATATAGTATACTATACAGACAGCAAATACAACGATACTATGCTATAGTATTACATAAAGGAGGACTTTGTTGGATGGATAAAGGAAATATAGGCTCTTGCGAATAAGCTTATTATATAAGACTTCTATAACTTCCTTTAGGAGAATAGGGTATTTATCCCTATAGATAGAAGCGCTATTAGAGATAATATTTAGGAGCAAGTTATTAACGTAAAAGAAGAACACGAATGGACTCTATAAGAGATTAAGCACTAACTACGCACTATAAAGAAGCTTAACTTATGATAGAATCCGAATGATACACTAATAGAGACACGTTTAAATTCTATTGCTTTAGGTATAAGTTCTTACATTCCATATCTATTACTTTTATTATCCTTAGCTCCCTAGGATCTACTAATTTAACCTATAACTTTAACTACTAAATAAGAGCAAGCGTAAGATCCCCTTGCTTTGCGATTTAATAACCTTTAAACTCTATTACAGCAAGATTAGGTACTATGCCGTGTTCTATTAAGATCTATATCTCTACTATAGCCTATAAAGCAATCCCTACCTTAATCTCTAATGTAATTTTAACATGGCCTAATACCGCTTAAAGGCACCTTAAAAATGCTTATAGAGCTTATAAAGCTCTATTCGGACTAGGAGAAGAGTTTTAGCGGGGAACTATATAATATCCTTAATTTAAAGCTGCGTATCTTCTATAACTATTACTAGAAGGTTAGACTGGAACCTAACTAATATTATAACGCTTATTCCGTTATACTTAAGGGCCGCGCTAGTACCTTCTATTATAATCGTTTAGTAGGAAAAGGATATAATTTTAACCAAATAACATATAAGATAAGATGCCACTTTGAAATAGAAGAGAATAAGCAGTAGTATATATTAGGGTGGAGAGAGACTACCTTTCTAAGAATTATTGCTATAAACCCAGATGCCTCTTAACTTGATTGTCTTTAAAAGCTCTTCGATTAACTTTAGATAATTTAGTATAGTTTATCTAAATTATATTAAGAGGACTTCAGCCTACGCGATTAAGTTATTAGCGTATACTAAGGTGTTAAAGAATGCAACCTTGCCCTCTTTAATCCTGTAAATACTTATAAAGGAGTATATGCTTAATTAAGATCCTCTATTAGCACCACTCTGCGCTCTTAAGAAGTATAGTAATTTAATACTTAACCCTAACCTACTTTAATTGACCTGATTAACCAATATAATTATAACTAGACTAATTAAATATATGGTGGCCGGGGTAGGGGATATAGTAGAGGGTATAATTAATATTAACTATAAAGCAACCATAGAGGTCCTTGTGGAGGTCTATCTTAAAACAATTAACAGAAGAAATGCTATGTTTGTAAGAAGCCAAATTGCTAGTTAACTAGGCACCCCCTTAATAGGTAAAAGGAGGTATATAATAAGTTTCGCCAAAGCGCACGAAATATTAAAAATTATAAGGTTACTATAGCCTACTTCTAAAGCTTCCTGGTTTAATATAAAGGCGAAGAAGATCTTAAGGATAAGGTTAATAAGGCCAAACAGCTCCTTATGGATATAGAAATTAAGGACTACTCTCCCAACTAATACTTTACTGAGTATAGTAAGGTAAATGGCATATAAACTGTTGCTGTCCTTAATAACCAATCTACGCTCCATTCTATTATAAAGTTAGATATCTTTAATAAGCTAAAGGAAAGTTCCGTGTTCTCCTTTAACAATAGATACTCGGCGAACGTCTTCTATAGTATTATGCCAGATACTGGAGCCGTAGGAGTATCTATAGTAGGAGAACTATAAGTTTAAGCTCTTTAGCAGCTTAATAGCTCTATTTAGATTAACCAATTAACGGCAGGCCAATATATAATTCGCTTTAGTAAGGGTACTACAATCTCTCTTAGTATAATTAAGGTCCAAACCCCATTAGGATATATTACTTTCTATATTATTCCCGCAAATACCCTGTTTCTATTCTGCATCTAAGATATAGATAAGTTAGGCGTTAAGCTCGATAACCTTAAGAATACGCTTATTTAGGGAGATAATCGAGTGCCTATTATACACAAGTAGGGTTACCCTTAGTTGCTCCTTTAATAACTAAAAAGGAGCGTTGCTTAGAGCTATTTAACTAAGTTAGAGTTATATTAACTATACCGTTACTTTAGTTACCTATTAGTTTATAGATTGCTTAGGTTTCTTTAGGAAGTAGGTTATAAAGTTAAGGTTAAGACAATTAAGCATTTTATAAAGTACTGCTATTACTGCTAAATAAACCAGAAGTCCCCTAGCCGATTTAAGTTCACCCTTAAAGATAACTACAACTTTAACTTCTATATTATTATTAATATTATATATCTTAGCGGCAAGCTAGTACTCTAAGTTATTAACCTCTTAACCTCCTTCTAAGCCGCACGTTTCCTAAAGGATATATTAGCTAGAAATATATAGGATACTCTTTAATTATGCTAGATTAATATCTACCTAGGACCCCCTAATTAAGTTATTTATAATATAAAAAGGAACTTCTTATCTATAGAGTTTCGGTAATAGGTAAAGGTAATAGAAATTAAGGTTAAGGAAGTCCCTATTAAGGCATATAATAGTGTTAGAAAAGTAGAACGATATTATATACTATTACGCTAAGTATATAAGATTATTTCTTTAGAACTAGAGGGCGCTAGCGAAGAGCTTATCTTATAGATGGCTATTAAGGCTGTTAACGATTCCGCTGGCCTAAATAGGCTCGTACCTACGTTACTAGTCTTTAGCGCCTACCCTTAAATAACTAATAATTCTCTACTATCTCTATCCGTTACGCAAAGAGCTAAGGCTATCCGTAAGGTAATAAAGGAGGTACGCCGTATCTACGCCACGCGCTAGGTTAACGATGTATTAAAAATAAGAAATGGTTTAAATACCTTAATAATAATAGATCTGCCACTCCAATCTAAAGTACGGGTATAGCGTGAGAAGGGAGGCTAGTTAGGCCTATATAAACTTATTATAATTAATGGTTAAACTTATACTCTTTAGATGCCCTATAGACCTACTTAATTCCGCTTAACCGTTATTAAGCCCTATTATAGGGATAATAGTTTTGAGCCTTTATAAGATGCCCTAAAGAATACCCTAGAGGAGAACTACGATTAACGTGCTCTAGAAGGTGACTATAATTCTAATATAATTATAGCAGATGTGCCGCAACTATAACGCGGTAGAGGTCGCCTAAAAGGATTACAAAATTACTAATATCTTATTAATTTTAAAGAGTAATTCGTTGCCGCTATTAAGAGTAGAGTTAAGTTATTAATGGCCTTTATAATAGCTAAAGAAAAGGCGGACTTTAAGCTTGTAAAACAACTCTAAAAGGAAGGCTATATTATAACTTTAGGAGCTCCTTTCTAAGCAACTAATAAGTAGGAGATTAACGGTCTTATTATAAGAGGAGTCTTTAAATTTAAGAAATATAACCCTACCAAGTTTAATGGAGTCCGTATATTTAAGTTAAGAATAGTTAATAAGATTAAAGATAAAGCTACTAATACCCCATTTAAGAAGTTAAGGCTAGTTATTTAAGGCTATAACGATAATAGTAAGAAAATAATCCTTATGCAATCCCCTATAATTTAACAAGCTAGTTAGCGAGTTATTATTACACTAGCTCCCTCCTTAATAAAGAATAGAATAACGGTTTATTTATAAGATATTACTTAGGCCTATACCCAATTAGAGACGTACTTTTAGCGCTTAATATTAGTATACCTTCCAGAATAAATTCGCCACTAATATCCTAAAGATATAATTATAGTCGTGCTTAAGCCATTATATAAAATTATAGAGGCAGGAATTTACTAGTAGGCTACCTATAGTAAGCACCATAAAGAGAAGCTTTTAATAACGACTTCTATATTTAACCCCTACTTCCTTATTATAACTACGGGAACTCCATTTGGAATTATTAGCATATAAACTAATAATATAATTATCTTAGGAGACAACTAATTCTTAGCTTTTAAAGAAGACGAGCTAGTAAAGGCAAATCTTATAGTAAAGCTAAAGGAGAGGCTTAATCTAATAATACCATTACTCTTTAATAGATGTATCCTCTCCCTAAATAAGGACTCCATTACTTTACGCTAGAAGGGTTAAGATAAGAAGATTAATGTTATTAACGTTAATTTTCTAAAGTAAGGATACGTGGAGCAACGCGCTTGTGGAGCTTATATTGCTTCTATCTATTAACCTAAGGCTTTATTTAATCTCTCTATTGCCGCCTAACACCAGGAACTAACTAAGGACGATATTCTTGCCCTAAATAAACGTTTTTCCTAGCAAATGAACTATCTTAATTGGGGACTACTCTATATGCCTATTAACCTTCCTACCGCTAAGCTCTTCGTATTTATTAATAGATTGTTTATAAATAATAAAGATTTTAGCTCTTAGCTAGGATATAAAATTATTATCGTAAATAAATCTACTAGAGAGAATAACTTTATAATCTACAGCAATCTTATCTATTAAAGCTTAACTAAGAGTAAGCGCATTACTTAAAGCGTTCTAGCATTAGAGATATATAGAATAGTTAGCGGAGTTAATATGGCAATCGCAATTAGAACTACCCTAAAGATAATTATAGATTAACTTAAACTTCCTATTATCCCTATAATCGTATATACTAACTTATATTCCCTCTATAAGTGCTTAGTTAAGCTTGGTACCACAAAGGAGAAGCGCCTTATAATTAATATTATAGCACTTTGGCAATCCTATAAATGGTAAAAACTCTTTAAGATTTAATAGATTAATAGCCAAGATAACCTAGTAAATATAATAATAAAGGTAAACCTAAACAAGGCTCTAGAAACGTTTGTTAATATAAACACTTTATATATATAGGTTAAAGGTTGGGTTAAAAGGGAGTAAGAGTATAATATTCCGCAGACCCTAATTTTAACTAGCCAATTAGGATTTTCTATGCCCGGTATAGAAAATCGCTATTAGCTCGCTTACTACTAGCGCCTTAGCAGCCCCTTGCCTTTGCGTTAACCCTTAATATTCTTCTTCTTCTTCTTCGCTTAGTATCTTTGTATAGTAGTAATCTATAAGTATATATAGATAGCAACTACAAAAGAAGAGTTGCTAGTGTCAGGAATAAGGCAAGCGGTTGTCACGTATTGTCGCGGCACTAGCGTAGCGAGGAGCCTTAAGCTCTTCGCCCTTCCTCGTTCCAATTAATAATTATAAAGCTTTTAACCAACATCACTGTAACCTACTCGAGTAGTCGTTATTAGTAAGTCACTCTGTGTGACCAACACCTAGTAATATTATTTAGTGTAAAGAACGGTTCTAGTACATTTTAGTAATATCTTAATAATATGCTTTATAAATTCTTTAATATATTTATTCCTGTGTATATTAATAATATCTTAATTTATTTATCTTTGCTCTCTAAATATTAGAAATATATTAAAATAGTTCTTAAACGCCTAACGTATTCCACTATCGAGTAAGCTAATCCATCGAGCGAGCCACCTCAAAACCCCACCAAAAACTAGAAAATCCACACCTTAATATCTTAACAACCACTTAATAATAAATTCTAATAATTTAGATTTAGACTTTTATATATACTCTACAGCTTATATTAAAGTTACATTATAAATAGTTTAGTGGTTTTTAAGATATTAAAATTTGGTGGCTAAAATAAGGCTAAATTACTATATTTTAAAAACCACTAAACTATTTATAATGCAACTTTAATAGAAGCTATAGAGTATATATAAAAGTCTAAATCCAAATTATTAGAATTTATTATTAAGTGGTTGTTAAGATATTAGGGTGTAGTCGACGTTATAAAATATAGGCTGTAAGGGCGTGAAGAGACTTTAGGGAAGGTTTAAAGGAATAATATAAATTCTATCTAATCTAAGGGTATATAGCTCTTATAGAGTACAAGACGTTACATAGAGAAGAGAAAGGAATAATAAAAGAATCTTATAATTAAATAGTTAGGGGTTTTAGTGGTTAATATATGCGCATATACGCACGTAGTCTTTAACGGATTTTGGTAAAATTTAATTAAATTAATTAAAGCGTCGGAATTTATCTGTCAAGTATTTCACTAAGATATTTCTACTATAACTGGGCTAGGCCCGTTATAGTACCCCCCCTTTAGCTAAAGGTCTAAATAATTTAATTTTAGTTAAGACTTATTACTTATTGCGTTTGTATATATTTGCGTTAGTGGCGATAGTAGTATAGCATTCTACTAGTTCTAATTGTTAAATAGACTAATTAGGATTTTCCATCCCTAGGATAGAAAATTGCTATTAGCTTAGTTAAGGCGGTAAGTAGAACTAATATCTTTATAGTAGGTCTTAGCAAGGTAAATCTAACTAATTAAATAACTTTAACTGCTAGTTAAAGTTCTTTAACATCTTATGTATTATATAACCATATTATAAACGTTATAATATATTTTAAGTTCTTTTTAATTTTAAGTTTCCTACTATTATATTTTATATATTTATATTAGGTAGCAATTATTTACCTTTATATCGCGTTTATTTAGCCAGAGTAGGCTATAAAGGATAGTCTTTATAGAATTCTTTTACTAGGGAAGGCGCGTTAGCCTTAATCTGTTTATAGATTTCCTAGGTTTATATCTTGTATCCTTTCCACTTAATAAAAAGTTTAAATTGTTTAAATTATATTTTCTATTATATATTATTAATTAAGTTAATAAAGTATAAACCGTTACTGTTATTAATAATTATAAAAGATAGTGGTAGCACTTTGTAAGTTATAGGATTATCCTTTAAAGGTTGCAATAAGCTTATATAAAACATTGGGTATATTTTTATCTTAGTTAGCAGTTTAAGCTTATAGGCGTATAGCCTTAGTTTCTTTCTAATTTGGTATAGGCCTATAAACTTCTAATTAAGTTTCTTTAAGGGCCATTAAGTCTTTAGGTTTTATATATTTAGGTAAACTATATTACCTTCCTTAAAGTCCTATATAGAAGCTCGTCCTTTATTTGCATACTATCTCTATAATATTTAAGCGTATATTAATTTACTTTATAATAGTTCTGTTAACTACTTTATTTAATTAGTAAAGTTATATATGTTAATTAATTGGATTTATTTAATTATGGGTCCTGTTATATTAATATTAGGTTATAGCTTAAATCTAAGTTAAGGGTCTTATCTATAGGTCACATAAAATAGTGTTACGCCTATTAATATATTTATTATATTATTTGCAGTAAATTTAGCTAAAGGCAGCCTTTTTTTTTTTGTTGTCTTATAGGTAGGAGTAGTATATTTATAAGTATTATTCTATAATCGCATTTACAATTTTAGTTTGGCCATCTATCTCTAGATAAAATATAGTTAAGAGATATATTTAAATACTTAATTGTTTATATAGAGCTTACTAGAAGTCTAAAATAAACTGGCTTTTATAGTTATATATTATTAAGTTAGGAAGTCTATATAGCTTAAAGACGTACTTAATAAAACATTTAGCTACTAATATTGTATTAATTAAGTCCATAGGAATTATATATTGCATTTTTATAAGGTGGTTAATAACTACTATAATATTCTTATTATTATTCATTGCTTAACGTCCAATTTGGATCCCTATTAGGCCCACGCGGACTACTCCTTACGAAGGCGGACCGATTTGAAATCGGACCATTTCTAAGCTTGGGCTATAAACACCGGAATTCTTCTAAAGACTACATTTGAATCACATATATCTTAGTCTACAATAACTTAAATATAATAATTAGGAGGTATATAATAGAGCAGAAGCAGTTCTATCTTTTGGTTTAAGTTTTAAAATAATTAGGTCGGTGGAAAGATTTTAAATATTTTAAATACTGTAGTATAAAAATTAATAATCGCACACCAGTTTTACTAAAGAGAAATGGTCCGATTTCAAATCGGTCCGCCTCCGTATATATATATAGGGAGAAAGCTCTGTTTAAGAAAACCCTATAATCCATCTCCCCGCCTTTAGGGACTCGCCTATAGGTCGCCTGCGAGTTGCCTATAGTGCTCTTCTACCTTACTTTTTAACCTCCTTAGGAACTACTACTGCCGTAATAAGCCTACGGACGCGCTAGTATTATATACTTTGCTCTACCACTATAGAGCTATTAGGGGGCGCCTATTACTCGCCCCTTTGCCTTCTATTTCTATTTCCTTTGCAATTTGGAACTGGTCTAGTATATTTTGGCCAATAAGCCACCAGGTGGCCGCCTTTAGGCCTTTTTATATTAAGAGTAGTGTGTTATAGTTCTCTGTACCAGCTACTAAAAGCATTACTTCTTAGCTGGTGTGTAAGGGGCATAACAGTATTACGTGTTTTGGTGTCTGTCTTAGCTAGCCATATTTACACCTTGGGCTACCTACTAGAATATCTACCCAGTAGAGCTAATATTTTAGTCCTATTATTCCTGTCCTTAAGAGTATTGCCATTATATTTTCTGCCTTTATTAGGCCTTTTTAGAGCCCTTAGGTATTTGTCCCCCATGGGTTCCTCTTACCTAAATTAGCTTCTGGACCTTCGACTCCTATACGTCTCTCCAGCGCTAGTCTAGCTAGTATTGTATTACAGTAGTTAGTTTCCTAGTATTCTTTCGTACTCTACTTTGGCTCCTTTCTCTCCCTTACTACTATAATATTTATAAACCTATTACTGTTAGGCAAGTTAACTATAAAGTTAATTAAGATGTTGCGCTATCTTTATATTAGAATTGGTAGCGGTTAAAGTACTCCTTACTTTTTTATATAAGAGGTCTTTCTATATATACATATCCTGTATACTTAAATGTATTTTTATATATAGTTATATATTATAGGCTAGTAGTATGCTTATTAAATAATCTTATAGGTCTTTATATAGCTAGGATGCCCTACTATAGGGGAGTTGTGTATAAATTTAAGTATCTTAAATTGTAAAGGTTTGGGATTTAGAACTACTATCTTCTATTAATAGTATAATTAATTGTTTTAAATTTCGCATTTAGCAAGTATAATATCCTTATACTATTATTTTCCTATTTAAATTGCTTTTATTATATCTATTATCCATACATTATTTTTATATTTATATTTTATTAGCTTATTAATTTCTATTTCCTATTTATTAATTTCTAATTTATTTTTATTAAGTTTTGTATTTAAGAATATAGGATATAGTTTTTTAAAATGTTTAAGGGGCAGTAAAATCTATAATTAGTTTATAATCCGTTTATCTAAAGCGTTTATAGGTAGGTTTTATAATTATTATATTAATATATTAGGCTTTTAATTAAGTTTGCCTAATTAGTATATAATCTTAAAGTTAAATTATAAGAGGTATTTGGCCTAATAAATTTAGCGCTATATTAATTGCTTTATAGTTATAAAGTACTGCAGATTCTTATGGTCCGTTAATATATATATTAGGAATAACAATCCTTTAAGCTTAGGACGCCATTATTTAAAGCATTTAATAATCGTAAGCAGTTCCTTATTATATATCTTATAGTTTAATTTAGTAGGGGCGAGTTTTTAGAAGAGAAAGGCTACTGGACATAGCTTGCCATTCTTATTATATTGTAATAACACTCCCCCTAGCGCATAATTAGATAAGTCTGTTTTAATAGTATATTTAAGGTTAGGGTTAAAGTAAATAAGAATTAGAGTAGTTATAAAGTAATATTAAAAGTTATTAGTAGTAGATTCTTTGATTAACGTCTAATACGGATCCTATCTAGGCCCACGCAGACTACTCCGTACACAAGGGAAAAGTAATATTGACGGGGAAAAACCCTTGCTATTGGGGGGGAAGGAAAAACCCTATGAGCTACCTCAGTAGGATGAAAAACCCCGATTTGCCATGCCTGCACGTAGCAGCGGCCCTGCGGGCCTACAGCTACGTCCTCCTCCTTGGATGTTTTGAACACCTTGGGAACCACTGCTTCCTTCTCTAGCTTATCCAGAGCTAGGGTTCACTACGTCCTAGCTAGGCCTTGCCGATTAATTGCTGTATATAGTTGTGTCCCGTATCTTGACCACCCCCTATATGCTATCTCTTATTGACTATTGCCATATACGCCTTGCCTCCCCCCCCCTAAGGCCTATCGAAGGCGTAAGGGGGATTCATCCGTTCTACCATCCTAATACTGAAAGACGAAAGCGGGATATGTGTGTGTGTACATCTGGGTATCTTTTGTGCCTAGGCCCTAGTCACTAGGCCCTCTCTAAGGGCACCACTCCGTCAAGAGGAGATAAGGAAAACCGTACGGGGTTATCCAGCTGCCTTTCAGTAGTATTACGGTAGTACGGCGAGTGACCGCATGCTCCGCGGGCGATCGCCCTGGGGGTTAGGAGGGGCCGTATATTTGCTCGTTTGTTCGTTCGTTCGCGCTTGTCTGTTTGTTGATGTGAGGTCGTCGATGCTTTCTATTAGGGTTTTTGGGGATGTTATCGAAAACTGCTCATCCATGTTGGACAGGTAGTTATATAGTAGAGTTCGACATGCCTGCTTATCTAGGCCTCTACCCTAGTTTTCTAGTATTTAGTCCTAGTTACCTAGGCCTAAAGGCCTAGGGGGCTTTCCATAAGCAGTTGGCTGCCACTACCAATTAACGGGGGGTTTTACCATTCTTTTGGATATCTTATAATGGGGTTAACCCAAGTACTAGACCGCCCC
>Ga0307507_10000678_pt1 | contig 74295 bp, 20 predicted proteins | sample 7_EM_MG_FD_207223 | JGI IMG/M metagenome (GOLD analysis project Ga0307507, IMG submission 207223) | Populus trichocarpa ectomycorrhiza microbial communities from riparian zone in the Pacific Northwest, United States - 7_EM | ecosystem: Host-associated > Plants > Roots > Unclassified | place... | reverse complement strand
GCTTATAGGGTATATTATTATAGGCGCCGCTAATATCTAGGCTAAGTATTAATACTATAAAGTCCTTTCGCATAGCCCATGCAGTTTTAATGGTAGTAGTAAGTAGTGTAAGTGCTAATAGTGTTAAGCGATTCTTTCTTACCCCTATTTAGCTTTATGGTAGTAGGGCGTATTCCTCTACTATATCTACTATATAGTCCGCTATAACCTTTTCTAAGATCTTGCTTAGGGTGTTTTCTAAGGTAATAGGGCAGTAGCTTCCTGGGATTAAGTAGTCTGCTTTACCTTCTTTTTATAAGATAACCGTCATTATAGATTTTTTAAGTTATAGGTAGTAGCCTATTATAAAGTATACTCTGGCTATATCTATAAGCTAAGGTGCTATAAGTAGTCTATAGGTCTTTAGGGCTTTGTTTAGGATCCCATCTAGTCCTAGTGCTATATTGTTTAAGAGGCGGCTAATAGTTCTAGCCATTTCTTTAGTTATTATGTTGCTGTTAACCCTTAGGTAAGTTACCAGTGTTTTACTAGTAATATTGCTAAGGTCTACTAGAGCTGGTTAAGGGAAAAATCTTTCTATAAGGATCTTTGCCTTCTTATTATTGTTGCTTATAGCCTATAGTTTGCCTACTCTTTATAGGGGTAGTAGGTGTGGATCTTCTACTAGGTATCCCGCCTTTTTCTTTACCTATTTTACTATAGTCTAAAGGCCCTTGTTATAGGGGAGACTTAGGTTAATAGTATGTTTGTTTATAAACCATCTCCAGTTATTCCTTGCTTCTTTTCTTAGGGTATTCTTTAGCTGGTTTCTTGTGTCTTTATATTGTTTCTTATCCTTAGAATTATAGCTGCTTGTATATTTCCTCCTTGCTCATTATTGGCCGGCTATAAGGGCCGCGCACTATGTGGACTATATATGTTGTGTATAGGGGCCTAGTTTTAAAACTAGGTAGTGCTCTTCTAGCCTACTTTTAATTGTTGCCTAGATCCTTTCTAGTTTTTAATTAATTTCCTTAGGGGTAGCTAATAAGCCTCGCTTGTTTGGTATTAGGTGAATTTCTTCTAGGTCTTAGAGTTGTTATTTAATTATATTAAGGAAGCTATTTACGTTAAGCTTCCTTATTGCGTATCTTTTGCTATTTAGTTACGCCTTAATATCCAGATCTAGTTATATCTAGATAGGGATATAGTCTAAGGTAAGTGCCTATTCTTCTTTAAGGGAGCACCTTTTAAGTCTCTAGTATAGGTTTTCATCCATAATTATAAGGTCAATTGTACTTTTGGCGGTGCCCTATTGCCATATAATTGTACCTGGGGGGGTAGCTAGCTTAAGGCCCCCATTATCTATAGCTTTTAGTAGACACTCTGCCTGTTAATTGGCAGCAATATAGATGCCCCCCTACTATAGGTGGTGGAGGTTTATGTCTCCTAGTAGGATAGACTCTACGTGTTTAGTTTCTAGTAAGCTTATTACAGATATAATGTTCTCTATTTATGCTACCCCTTTAACCCTAGGGTTATAGACATTAATAATTTATACTGGTCCCCTATATGTCTGGATAGTTATAACTGTAATATCTAGGTTAACTGCCTACTATAACTATAAGGCAAGGCTGATATTTTTACTAATTATAAAGTATATGCGTATGGCTGCTTTTGGTTTATATAGGAGCTAGAATCCTTAGGGGCAGTATGTTAATTATATGTAGGTATTATAATACGGCTCTTATATGGTAAGAATATGGTGTTTTTCTAGGTCTAGACTGTCTAGTAGGGGCCTTGCTAGACGGTGGTTTGTATTGCCGCAGTTGTACTATATAATGGTTAAATGGTGGACCTCTAGTGGGGGTCCTTTGCCTTTTCTTTACTCTTTACTTCTTCTGTTTCCACTTTCTTTAAAATGTTTAGAACTTCTATCTCCTATATTTGCTCCCTGGCCACTACTTATTTTATATAGAGCTTTCTATTTCTGTGTCTTATATTCCTACTAGCCTTTCTAAATCTAAGTTTGTTATTGCCTCTAGTTCTTCCCCTATTCTCGCTAGTTAGCTATATGCCCCTTATAAGCTAGCTACGTGTGTTATATTTGCTGCATTAAATCTAATTCTTAATTGTCCCGGTCTTAAACTTGCTATAGCTGTCCATAGGGGTCTTCCTACTGGGTGTTTTCTCCCTTATATTCTATGTGTCCCTTATGTCCCTGTTTGGTCTAGTAATATTACACAGTATTGCTTTTAGCCCGTTAAAGCTTGGGATGGCTGGCTTAGCCCCCTAGTATTAAAGGTAGGAAATGCTAAAAAGATACCTACGTCCCCCTAGCTTATTGCCTATTGTTTCTATTTATATAACCTGGCATATAGTTATTCCCATAGCTATTAAGCCCTTTTCTTCCGTCTTTTATATTTAATGTAGTCTTCTCTCTCCCACGCCTTATGTATGCTTTAGTGATAGTTCACGCATTTTATTTGGTCTTGATTTGTATATTATCTTATATTATAGGGGCCTACATAGTAGCCGCAGCATACCTGTGCTGCGTATATGGATTAGGTGTGTCCCTATTATACACAGCAATAATATTATTCCAGGCGTAGTCTGTGCTTATAGAGCCTTGTATTGTATATAAGGCCATTTATAATTATTCCTTTTTAGATAAGGAGTTTTTGCATTCCTGGTGTATATATACTAATAATAAGGGAGCTATGTGTTTATCTATTATCTCCCTAGTGAGTTTCTAGCGCCCCTTATGTCCTCTTATTGTTCTTATTATATACTTAGTTTGTATTTTTCTGTTAAAGCTATTAGATCTAGGTAATTATAAGTCCTGGTATAAGGCGTTCCGTTTGTTTTACTATCTTCTATATAGTTACTGTATTGTCTGCCTAGCGTCCCCTTTCTACCCTAAGGCTTATAGGAACTAATAGGACTTTAACTGGGTAATCTTTATAAAGCACTTTTATGCTAATACGCTCTCCTAGCCTATCCCCTGCCCTTACGGCCTGTTTCTTTGCCTGTTAGTCCTTTAGGGTGACTCTAATGTCTCTACTCCTAAGGTGTTGGACTGTAATGGCGTTGTGGACCTCCTTGCAAATCTTTATAAAAACTTCTGTTTCTGATTGTCCCCTAAGTTCCTCTGCCTTTTCTGTATTTGGTTATATTGTGATTATATGCCCAGTTGTTATTTTTAGGGGAGTAGGTTCCCTGTGCTATAGGAGCACAGCTATGGCGGCCTAGGTGCGGTTCGCCTATAGGGGGGGGTTTTGTTTATCTTTGATTTTGTTTAGCTGTTAGAGGATTTAATCAAGTATATCTTAGTAATATTCTTATTATTTAGCTATAGGCTAGATAAATCTATTATATATCTAATCCCGTGCTTAGAGGGTATAGGATATTCTAGTATATCTTAACTAAATATAAGTCTTTTTATTATAAGCGATCTAGTCTATATAATTAATATTAAGCCTGGCTATATTATAGAAATAATTAGTTTATATATTATATATAGCTTATATTATAGAATTCTACTTACTACTAGCGTTAAAGAAGAGATATTAGCAGATTGTTATAGCGTAGGCATTTAGGATTATATATCTTTATAATACTCCTAATATAAGCCAGATATATCCTAATTACCATCTTTAATATTTATATATGTGCGTTCCTCCTACACCTATTGCCCTTTATAGAAGAAGTCCTCCTATAACAGAACCTTATAGCTTAGACTACGGTGGGTTCTGTTATTGGGCTGGGTATATAGGTACGACAAAACAACAACGTAATAACAACTGGTGGAGTGGTTGCCCAACAGATTAACTCTAATTGTATTCTAAGATTCACTACAAGGAGAGAACTATCTATAGTAGGGACTAAGGTCCTTTAAATACACAACCGTACTCCTAAGAAATCCTCTCTTGTACATAAGGTACGTGTTATCTATATTAAATATAACATCCCTTCCGTTTAACACAGTCAATATATTTAACACTATATAACTTTAGTTACTATTCCTTATTATATAGTTCCACCAGATCCATCCTAGACTGTGCCTATATTAACCAACTAGCTTTTGCCAACTCTTCTCCAAGTAGTTATAACATTATACTTAAAGCGTCCGTAACACCATCTCCCTCCTCTTTATCTTCGTCCTTAAAGATTCCTAACATCTCCAAGTCGTCTACTAGAGGTGTGATGTCCGTTTAATTAGTCTGGTTAATATCTATACTTATTATACCTAAAGCTTCTTCTTCTCTTTTCTGGGTTAAGCGTTGCCTTTATACAGTTTCCTCCATACTATTACTGGGCGAGGTAATGGCGATTCCTTGCTTAAGGTGTGCGAAAGAGGGGTTGGTTTATATTGCGCTGGCGAGTCTTACATCTTAATAACCCTCCTCTTGCTCTAAGTGTATTAAAGCAAACGTTTAATTGTCCTGCGATATTTGCTCTATCTCTAACACTAAGTATATGCGTTCTATAACTCTTAACAGTCTTTAAGTTCCCTAAGTAACTTATTATAGGGTCTTATATTTAATTTACTGCTATAAAGCTTAATAGTAAGCTGGCCTCCGCGCTACTTAAGGTTTAACATGCCTTAGAAGAGTCCGCACGCGTCCTTAAAGTTTAATGTTTAGCTTATGCTTATCTTTAATGTCTTAAGTGTGTCTATAAGAAGGTCCGTTCTAAGAAGTGGAAATTTATTTAATAGGGTTTGTCTAAGCTAGGTAATAAAAGGACTGGCTCTCCTCCTATAAGGGAAACAACTCCAAGTAGCTTAGTAATTGCTCCTCTTAGGTCCCCCTTAGGTAACTTATTTTTTGGTAATCCTTCTTTATTAATATTGCCTGACCTACTTTCTTCTAATACCCCTATACCTTTCCTATAGCATTCCTTAGGTTGCTTAGTAGTTTCTAGGTAGTCTTACTATAGCCTATCTACTTTATTTCGTACTATATTTTGTCATCTACATCCTTATAACTAATAATCTTTAAAACTTACTATTTGTCTTCCTTTTGTCCTCTATACGTGTCTGCCTTATAGACTAGTGGCTTAACATTTCTGTATGCTAGCTCTAGCATTGCAACGTGTTATATAGGGTATATTTTTATTTTAGCTAGTAGGTTTAACTTATACGTAACTAATAAAATTCTTTACTTAACTTTAAAAGGTCCTAGTCTGATATGGTCTAATTTCTTACTTAGTTATTAACTCTTAAAATTTTTGTATAGTAGCTATACTTTATCCCCCTCCTTAAGATCTGGTCCCTTAGATCTCTTAGTATTATAGTACCTTTTTATTTATTCTTGTACTAGTTTTGCTATTTCTTTAAAGTCTGTATAAAGATTTATTAATGTCTCTATTCTTTACTTAGCTATGCTACTCGTCCTTTTTACTTAATGTGGCGATAATAATGTTCTTGGCTTATACCCATAATTTGCCTTAAATAGTAATATCCCTATTCCTTTTTATGGTGTTATATTATATACAAACTGTATAACTAGTAATAACGATACCTAATTGTTCTATGCGTGATTAATATAGTGCCTTAGATACTGCTCTAGTGTCTAGTTTAGTCTTTCTATTTATCCGTCCGTCTGCGGATAATATGCTATAGATATTACTGCGCGAACTCCCTATTCTGCCAGAAATACTTCCTAAAATACTGCTATAAATCTTGGATCTCTGTCTAATATAATCTTATCTAGTACTCTATGTCTTATAAACACTTCCTTTATATAGATTCTAGCGACATCTTCTACTAATATCTCTTTAGTGCATGCTATAAAGTATCCCTATTTTATTAGCTTATCTACTATTACTAAAATCGCGTTATAATCTTATCCTATAATAGAATCTCTTAACTTTAGTAACTTAATAATAAAGTCCTATAATATAACCTTCTATAGTCTTTCTGGTGTCTTAATAGGTTATAGCCCTCTATATAGCTTATACCTTATTAGTTTATTTCTTTAGCAATCTAGATATTTCTTTATAACTTGTCTTACTAGTCCCCAGATTCCTTAAATAATGTACTCCTTTTAAAGTCTTAATACTAAGCCTATAGCTCCATTATGTCCTTATATTATTCCCTTATGGAATTCCTTAACAAATTCTTCTATAATAGACTTAGGCATATACGTTGCTTCTCTATTTTTATATTGCTTTAAGTCTGGATTCTCTGCCTATACTTCTTAGATCTTCTATATCTAATTACTCTCTGGTAATTTATGGATCTGACTTTCCTTAGTTGCTGTAATCTTTGGATAATTATACCTAATTAATCTATCTTAATCCTTTTGCAACAAAGCTCCTAATAGCTTTTTATTACTTTATAGTTTAGCCTTTCTACTTAGAGCGTCTGCTTATGCATTATCTGTACCCTTAGTATACTAAATTTCAAAATGGTATTCTGTAAGCATTTCCGCCCATCTAACCTATCTTTAGTTGAGTTCCTTTGTTATTAGGAATCCTATAAGGTTCTTATAGTCCGTCTTAACTATAAATAGTTTCTCTATACCTTATAAGAATGCTCTCTATTTCTTAAGCGCTATAACTATACCTAACAACTCCTTATTATAGATGTCATAGTTTAACTCTAGTAATATTATCTTCCAACTATAGTATGCCACTGGGTGCCATCCATTTTAATATTTCTATAGGAAGCACGCCCCTAGTATAAAGTCTAATACATCCGTTTCTACAACCGTCTCTAGACCTGGTTAATAGATCTTAAGAACTGGCTCCTAGGTAAATAACTCTTTAATTTTCTTAAATAGTTCTTATTATTTCTTTCCCTATGCCCATAGTTCTTCTTTCTTTATTAACTATATAAACAGCTTAATATCCTATAACTATTGCGCTATAAACCTTTTATAATAATTGCAAAACCCTAGGAATAATCTTAACTATATAACGTTCTCTAGTTCTTGCCAATTTACTATAGCCTCAATCTTTTTTAGATCTATACTAAGTTGGCCTAGTTTAATAATAAATCTAACAAAATCGGTCTTCCTGGTAAAGAACTTATATTTCTTAATTGCTACTAGCATCTATTCTTCTTATAGTCTCTTTAAGACCTATTTAATATATTCTCTGTGCTCTTCCTCACTCTTTAAGTAGATAATAATGTCGTTAAGGTATACCATAATAAATTTATCTAGGTGTTCTCTTAACATACTATTAATTTGCTTCTAAAACGTTGCTAGTGCGTTTATAAGCCCAAATTACATAACTAATAGCTTATATAGTCCTTCCTTTGACCTAAAGGCTGCCTTCCATTTATTGCCTTCCTTAATTCTAATCTGGTAGTACGCCTATCTTAGATCTATCTTTATAAAGATCTTTACATTGCCTATCCTGTCTTAGATTTCGCTAATTAAGGATAAAGAATACCTATCCTTCCTAGTAATGCTGTTTAACTGTCTATAGTCTATATATATCCTAAGTTTTCCGTTTTTCTTTAGGATAAATAGTACTAAATATCCTGCTAATAACTATAACGGTCTAATATATCCCTTTTGTAAGTTCTCCTAAATAAACTCCTTAAGCGCTACTAACTCTGTTTCAGTAAGCTTATAGATTAGAAAGAACTTTAGACTTATTCCCTCTTCTAATTCTATCTTATAGTCCCAAGCTGTATACTCTAACAGCTTTTCACTTTCTAGTAACCATAACTTTTTACCATACTTATGGTATCTCTTTAGTATATAACTTAAGCCTCGCTTAGTCTCTTTATATATCGCTCCAACTTGGTACTATACCAACTTGGTTTGCTATCACACTTTGCGCTATTATATATCCTTAATATCAACTTAACCTATAACCCAATTAATCTTTAGATTGTACTCCTATAACTAAGGCATTCCTAGTATTGCCTCGTCCTGTCCTAATAGTAGAATATTAAAAGACATTCTAACTGGTCTCCCTTTAATAGTTATCTAAATAGGTCCTGTTTTAAGATTAATAATGCCTCCTCTATAGGCTATCTAATCTCCTAAAATTGTTATAAGTGGATATAGGTGTTCCTTCTATCTATATAGTAACCCTATCCTTTCTACTGCCTTTGGTAATATGTGGTTCCTAGTTGCTCCACTATCTACCAACGCTTTAAACTACTAATCTTGCTATTTAGCTCTTAAATTTAGGTGTTATCCTTAAATTTCTTTAAGGGTCTAAGGCTCTAATACTAGTTCCCTCTAGTTCTATACGCCTCCCCTTTTCCTAACTATTAGCTGCTTAATTCTACCTGTACTTAGTCTAGCTTTAGCTAATACTTAGTTCGTTTCTTTTCCTCTATATGCTATAGACAAGTGTTCTCTAGGCACTCCTACCACTATTATCCGTCTAGGTATTCTTCTATAAGGAATCCTCCTGGTTAAAGTATTAAGTCCCCTTAACCTTATACTTCTACTAGGTGCCAACTATATATATACTTAGCGTTCCTAAACTGCCTTTCCTCTAGTGCTCTGTGTTATCAGCGTTAAGAGCTAGCTAGGGGCGTATTATTGTAGCCAATGCTCTTAGGTATAAGATAGCTAACTTAGCTTATCTAACATCCGTCCCTAAGTATAGAGACGCACCTTAACTTAAGCAAAATATATACCTACATTAACAACCCCTACTTATACTCTAAATGTAAGCAGAACCACACCTTCCCCAGACAATTATATAATTACTACCAGGATGGCAGTGTGGCGACCAGCCCTTATAACAATCCCACACCGGCCAAAGGGGTAAACGGATAAATAATTACCTTTAGCAGTTCTAAGAAGCCTAGGAAATACCCACTCTGCGCTTATTATACAGCCCCGTCCTCCTAATTTATTATCGCCTCGCTAATCTGTGGGTAAGGAATACGAGCAAGCCAAGAACTAAAACTGCAATGGTCGTCTTAAGAAGGGGAGGAGCGAAGGGATAGGTTCTACCACAGAAGTTAATAGCTAAACGGCGTTAGTATATAACAGTCAAGGGAGATTAACAAGTGGCATACCTTTAAGAATATTATCTACACTTATAAACCTGCCTTACCAGTACCCTATAATGATGTCGCCCATTGGTCCTAGACTTTTCGTCTTAGGAAACTTGGATTGTTTAAATAAATTGGTGATTTCTATCTCTTTAAGCCCGAGCTTAAAGTATGGAGGTTTGCCTGTCTAGATTTTGTATAGGGTAGAGCTAAGGGCAAACAGGTCTACCTAAGTTGATTTTAGGTTAGCTCCAGGACATTTATAGCTCGCAGTTACTATAATAGATGGCTTAGAGCCATCTAATAAGGAGCTACTAAAGTTAAGGAGCTTCGCGTGTAGGCTATTATCCAAGGAAATATTGCCGTATGTTAGATCCGTATAAATGACATTTATTAAATAAATAAAGGCAAGCGCACTAGTGACTTGTTAAGCCCATTAAAGGCGTTGCTTGGTATAAATCTTATAGGTTTAAATATATTGGCGGAGTTTATTCTTACTCGCATATTCTAGCCGGATGCCGGATTTGAAGGTATTATAAAACTTTAGCAGACCTTTATGCCCGCCGTGTTACTGGAACCGCTTGTAGATCTATCTTTTAACTTTAATAGCGGGCTCTTCTTCTACTTGGTAAGGATATTTAACAATAGTATTAGAGGAGAAGTCTAGGTATACTATACTCGTAAGTCCGGAGCTAAGGTAGTTTGTTATATTAAACCCAGTTAGAAATCTAATAGCGGTTATCTTTTAATTACGCGGTAGAGAAGTAGGGGTGGTTCTAAGTTAATATAACTTATATAGCTTATATAAGCAGCTGTTCGTTGCTAGAGGGTATAATTCTTCTATAGAAGGGTTAAGGGAGGGATATTATCACTAAAACCGTGTTAGGGAATATAGTTGTAGCGGCGAAGTGGCTCAAGGAAGGTAGCGAGGCACGTTAATCCACAATAGGAAGGCGTGATTGTGGAATAGGGTAGATGGCAGTAAGCTTAAAGACAGGACAGATGTAGTTAGGAGACAATATGGTCTATTAAATACTGTAAGCAGTTTGTTATAGCCAATACAGTCTACTATAAGTCGCGCCTTAAGAAGTCGCAGATTAAACGCGTTATTGGAGATGCTTAGAGGCGGCGGCAGAGGTAGCTCTAGGCTTTGGCTTTATATCTATACGGTTAAAGGATGGGAGGCTTTACTAAGGCTCTATTAATACTGCCTTAAAATTTAGGGTGGCATACTAAACAGCCTACAGCATTCTTTAAGCTCGATGGCGTTAGGCTACCATTCTAAACCGCGTGGGGCTTAGCCTTAAGGTCACAAGAAATACCAGCTATATATACTATAAGCCACAGGCGCAAGCCATAGGTTAACCTCAGCTTACTTATGTATATTTAGTTACGGTATTGGCTTAGCCTAGGATCCCTAATAGGTCTAATTAAAAGTACCAACTAAGGTGGCAACCTTATATAAATTTACGCGCGATAGTAGATGGTCTTCTAAGCCTAGGCTTTTCTTTAGTGTTTCTAGAGCGGGAGGGGAACTTCTATTAAGCAGAGCTAGTGTCTAATTAGCATTAAGGCTGTTATTTCTAATCTAAATGCTTTTAATTATTTTAACTCCCTATACTCCGTTCTAACTAGCCACGTATAAAAAGAATAGGATAAGTATATTAAGAAGATTGCAGGCTAGGTCTCTAAATTTTCCATAAAGTTATAAAACTTTGCCACTCCAGACGAAATTAGACAATAAAGAGAAGGAGAGATTCCGGAGACTAACTCCTTTAGGGAGATTAGAATTATTTCTTAATATTAGCACGGTGTATATAATTCTATAAATAAAATAGCAAGGGAATCTAGCAGCAAATAGGATAAAGTACTATGGTTGCAATAAACCTCACTCCATAAGAACAGTTTGGGAGATCCTAAGAATATCGTAGCGGCCTTAGCGAATCACTTCCCTTATAATATATGCTAGTGCGCCTATACTACACCCGGTGTCCAATCTGGGAAGCGACTAAATATATTGTCCTATTTTATACCTATCTTGTTTTTGTACGCAAGTAAGCGCCAATTGTCCGACTCTAGCTATAGCCGACGTGTTCGGACTTATACGCGCCTATACTCCCTATGGAGCCGCCCGTCGTCAGCGGCGGCGCTAGTATTAGAATTACTACCGCCTAAGCTTTCGCTACCTAAGCTTTAGCTACTATTCCCAAAATTGTCGTCTCTATTATTGTCGTCCTCCTCGTCGTCTAGACCAACAGCATTATTATTAGCACCTTTACCGTGCGGACTACGCGTACCAGTTTTACTAACGGTATAGTTACTGCTTTACTGCGTTAAGCTCGGACTGGCGTATATATTTAGCGCATCGTTATACCAACAGCCCACTAATAGCTATAAATCCAACGTTAACTGCGTTATGCAGATAAGTTGCCTAGCGTTACTAAGCAAGTTGTGTATAATTGTTAACGGTTTTAAAGACAACCCTAATATTATCTCATTCTAATAGACAATCGCCATTATTAATATTATACATTCTGGCACCTGGTAAAGGGTAATATTAGTTAGCCAATAGTCCGCATAGTCGCTCTATCTATAGTTAACGGTGTAGTTATGTACTACCTTCGCTCCTAGAGAGGATGTTTAAAGGGAGGTAGACCAAGTTATAATATCTACTTTAGATCTAGAGTAGCGGCGTGCTAATAATAACTTTAGATATTGCAATGTTCTTATAGGCCTCGTGCTCCCGTTAAGCCGTTTAAGACTCGTTCCTGTTAGACCGCGCCACTTATCCTAGAATGGACGATTGCTACATTTATGTCGCTATAAAGTTACTGCACTAGCCCTACAGGACACCTCCTAGTCGCCATTAGGGTTATTCTCGCCGCTCTCCCTAACCTCACTATCGCTGCCATTGCTTTTATCTTTACCCGCATATATATTCTTACTGACGTGTTAATCGCCCTCCATTTATCTACATGGAGAGACTAATTATCTTAAGGGCTCTAGCGGCCCCATATCTAGCCTATGCCCTTAGTGTTCACTATCCCCGCCATTTACTAAATCAAGGATGTCGCTTTAAGGTAAGTCTGGGATATTAGCGTTATTGTCTTTATTGCCACCGTCTAGGTTACTAGTATTTGGATTATTACTAGTTCTAAGAGGCGAAATCGAGCTGCCGCGGCCCAGCGGCAGCGTTGACTTTAGTGTGCACATAGGACTAGATATAAGGCTCTCTGCCTATAGCTAGGCCAACCTCCACCGCTTTACTAAATAAGAGTCTTCTAGAGCCAGTTCTGAGGTCAAGTCCAGCACTTCTATAAAGGAGATAGCCGTATTGGCAGATAAAGTGCACTTCCGCTTACGTATTATAGACGGCTGACTCATTATACCTAGATCCTTATAGAGAGGTTTGTCCCGCTCTAGCAGACTATCTTTAAACACGTTAAAATAGGGACTCTATAAGTCTGCAGGAAGATTACTTACCGTTATACACACCTCCGGTATTCTTTATAGAGGGGGCGCATATGCTAGCTGCGTCTAGACCGTTATCCTGATATTCTAGCAACCCGCCACCAGATTGGATAGCCCCTATGCTATAGCTTACTCTAGCTACGTCGTCCTCTAGAACTAAAGGAAATTCTATTATTAATTAGTAAATAAGAGCCGCAACGCCATTAATATACCTACCTAGACTACTTCCACCAAACAACCTATCTATGGCCAAGTTCATCTCCTTAATGCCTATAGCCTGGTCAGCCCCTTTCTGGCCGGGCTAGTAACTTTATAGTATCTACGGAGAAACGGGGCCAAGACCACCTTTGCCGTCTACACGCATATATTAGCCGACATCTATTATCTTATACCGTTTAAGACGTAGATAATACCTTAATATAGCAAACCTAAAGGATTAATAGCTCTTACCAGAGCCAGTAATCCCAGATCTAGAAAACGCGACGCTTTAGAGTCTAGTAGATTAGTTAAGAAGTTATTAATATCAGCCCACTCTCTATTATATTTGGGGGAGCTAGCTTCGCTAAGGTTAGGTTCTGTTATTTTAGGCTTCGCCTTAGGCTTAGCCTTAGATTTTGTCTTAGGCTTAAGTGTTAGAGGAATATAAGGAACATATTTTATAGGAGGAAGTAAAGGGGTAAATAAAAGAGTGCTAAAAGAGGAGGCTATTTTAGTGCCAAGATCTGCTAGCTTCTCTAGTTATAAGGATAGGAGCTAGTCTGGAGGTTAAAATATATAGCTACCTCTCCGAGCTAAGGAGTATTACTTTATATACCGCTGCCGACAACGCCGCCTAAGGTAGGATCGTAAGGAACCCGTATAAATGCCACATCCTAGCGCATAAGCTTAGTTATAGGGGGCAGTGCAAGTAAGCTGCCTGCATTAGGGGGAGTGAGGACTGGCTTAAAGTCCTATTACCCTTGGCGTCTCCAAGACAATCGTATATTGTATTCACAGGCGCCGCGGAGGCTCTATTATAACAAGAGTATGCACAGCTCCCTGGGCAATTGGCTAGCAAATATCGTAAGAAACCGTCCAGACCGTTCTCCGTATCTTAGTATACCCATCTACGTTATAACCTACCGTCCGTATCTTTCAGCTAATTAAGGATCTATATCACTTTAAACGAAACCGCCAATTATTAGCCAATTCTTTAATTATTGGCCAACCCCTTACGTAGGATGAGGCTATGTTGGATAACGCATTAATAACCAATTCTCGCTGGCATTGCCCCACGCCGGTTAGATAGTTGGCTTAGAGGGCTCTATTTACGTCTTATAGCGCGCCCAACGCCATCGCCGAGCTGTTATTGGCTAACTTCTAGGCACTAGCTCCCTGCTAGTTATATTACAACGTTATAACCACGCCAGACACTTTATACAAGGCGGAGCATCCTGTAGGGGCCATAATGGCAACGTAAAGGTTATAAGAACGAAATTAATACCTTATACCAGTAACTTACCGCGTTATTACCGAGGGATCCAGTCCCAGTGGGACACGGATAATAGAGCGCGGATTGGCTAGCGTATTCCACTAAAGGGCTAAAGTTAGAGAGTGTAATGCAAGGTGATTAGAGCTAAGACAATTATATAAGCGCCATACATTCTTTAGCTAAAATATACATCAGGCAGTATGCAGCAAATGCTATTAGTAACCCTAAGGTGGAGAACAAGTTCCTAAACACACAGGCTAGCATTAACTATGCGACTGGTAGGAGGTATCGCCACTTTAACTATAGCCATAACTCGCCCAAGAGGAGAGAGTAAAAGTTAATAAGAGAAGAATAGGGAGAGTATATAAGAGAGAAGGAGAGGTGTCTATAAACTACTTATAGGGACAAGTCCAGAAGCGGCTTCTCTAGTAGCGGCTTAGGGTACCTAGAAGCAGACGGCACAGTATACATAGAAACAAGACGATAGGGAGAAATGGATTAACGGAAGCAGAGTTAGGGGCAGTATATATACTACGGCAGAGTTTGAAAAAAAAAAAGCCTTACAATAGATGATTAGGGCGCAATAGAGGGGGCGGCTAGGACGGGCGGAAGAAGAGTGGGGGGTAAAAGGGATAGAGTAGAGAGAATAAGTTAAGAAAGATAGAGGATAAAAGACGGCGAAAGGAGGGCCTTTTATAGTGGTCGTTAAGGAAGATTGCCAGTTGGGGTGTAGCGCGAAAGTCATAAGCAAGGCGCGGATTACCTAAACGGGGAGCCTCCATTTCCTAATGCAGGCTTGCCATGTGATTGTTTACTTAAAACCTTAAATACTAGCTGAAATATCTTTGTGTATATAGCACGTATTTCTAAGTTTAGAAATATATATACCCACACCTTAATTCCTATTATAGGTATTAGCCTATGCATAGCATATATATAGCATAGGGTATGCATATGTTTGGAATTCTTGTCCTATCCCGCAATTAAGAATAAATTTGTTTTACCTTAAACCATTTTAAATAATAGGTCCATTTTGATATATATTACGTGTTAAAATACCTTAGCTTATATGTATATATAGTATATAATAAGGAAATGCTTATTATTAAAGTTATAAATTGCCTAAATCTATTGCTCTGTGTTCTCTTTATATTAGTTAATAGAGAACTTATATAGTATACCTACTATACTTAGGCTTTATATATACTTAGCGTGTATCTAACCTATACTTACCTATATATGCCGTCCCCTCTGGGAATTATAGCATCCTTTCCTTTTAAATTAGAGCAGTAATTTGATTCTTAATATTAAGACTACTATATACTGCATGTAGTGTCTGCGCCCTATACTTCTTATATAGAGTATAATACTGTGGAGATAGGATAAATCGACCTATACCATAGTAAGTAGTTTTATTCGCATATACTGTGCATATATAGGGTATATGTGTAGTAAGGCTTAGGACTTCTACCTGCCTTATTACTTTAACTATATTATTAACAAGGTTAATTGGTAGCTTTATTAGGTATAGTAGATAATATATATAAGAATTCCGTGTAATAAGGTAAATGTAAGGATACTATGCTATATTAACAGGAATATAGCAATCTAACCATATACCATATGTTTAGCTTACTACCCTACCTTAGCCTTGCGGATGGTTAAACCCTAATAGGCTTAGCATATATATAGCGTATATACAGTGTATATATTACCTATTATAATTTTTTTGCTTTAACGTTAAATGTCTAATATAGGTATATTCTTTTTTAAGTTCCTAAACCCCATATTTAATAAGTAGATGTAGGTATTAAATATCTACCCTAGCAGTTGTTAATAATAAAGGCCAAGTAGTATGCTATAGTTTAGTATTACTGCTGCTAGAATAACTGATAAACATTATCTATATATAATAAGCATATATCATGCATATGCTGGCTATATACGCACTCTATATTAAGAAAACATTGTTAGTCTGCTTTTACTATATATATGTTCTTATATACTAGGATAGGTATACTGCCGCTATAATTATAGAATACCGTTATAGTAGCTATATATTATAAGTATTTACCTAATATATATAGATAATGCTTACTTCTTTGTACTTTACTTAAGCTTTTTATTAACCTCTACTGCTTAGTGTAGATGACTGCTACGCTTTTAGAGGTTATTAATTAATTTAAGCTTAACCCTATTATATATAGGGTATATACGGAGGACATCCTCGTAAGTGTGCTTATAGTGTTTAATGCCGCTATATTTAAACGCTTAATAAAATGCTTTTCTACTCTTCTAATTATTGTTTTCTCTAAGGAGTTATAGTTGTATAACTTTAGGGTTACTAGTTTTATAAAACGAAAATTAAATCTACTAGAGGTATAAGTACAGCATATACCTAGCATATGTATTGCATACCTTTAATATATACTACTTAATAACCTTATATATTGTTTCTTTATCTGTATCTATAGATAGTAGAGGTATTGCTTTATAGATAAAGTGTATAATTCCTTCTTTTCTAGTTGCTAGATATTCTAGTATTATAATATAGTTTATTGCCTCTTAGACGATAACTTAGTGCTTACCATTAGAGCTAATAAGTACTCTATAGTCTTAGAGTATGCTCTAAATATTCTTAGTATATATATAGCCTATATATAGTGTTATATATAGTCTTACCTCAGAGAGACCTATATAAAATAGAAACTGCTGTTATATACTATTTTAACCCTTACCCTCCTTGCCCTCCCTACCCTCCTTATCTTTAATACTCTCTTTACTAATTATATTATCTTAAGAACTATTATCTTTGTATTTAATATTAGGTACGCTCTGGTGTACCTATATATCCTTAGCATATGCCTAGTATATAATTGTGTATACTGACTTATAGACCGTTTAGCCACCCTACTATACTCTTATTTACTTTAGTATAGTTTTTACTTGTTATTGGTATAATAAGGCATATATAAATATAGTTGTATATATATAGGTATAGATATATATATATATCTATGTCTATGTCTCTGGGTGTATGCGGAGCATATACTCTTAACATTTTGGTTTGTGTGTTCGCTTAAGTTAAATGTGGCTACCGATGCGCGTTCTGTATGGGTAAAAGTGTAGTACCGCCGACCTTTTTCCGGGGGCTCCATCGGTAACCACGCTCAGCTTTCGCCGACCCCCATCGGTGACCACGTTCAACGTGTCCGAGACCATGATCAGCTGCGACCCGTAATTTGATCTACGCGACCAATACGCGCTTTCAACCGGATGCGCCAAGGTGGTGTTACACCCTCCTGTTAATTCCGGTGGTTAGCGCAGCCACGTCTGCACGACCTTTTTGTAGGGGAAGTTTTGGTATTTTTGCTGTTTAAGGGAAAGTTAACAAAACACGCTAACCACCGAACGCGCCTGGGTGCTGCAGTTGCCATGTCATCTCCTTCAATACCTTCGTCCCCTCTAACAGAAGAATCCTGTTCTAATTCTCCTAACCTCGGCGATTGTTCTCAAGGCGGCACTTTGGAAAACCTGGAAGGCCAATTATTTAGTCCTAACAATGGCGGAAGAGGTATTCGGGATTACTAAAGTGCCACAACCGTTGAATAATTGGACTGCTTGAGTGAGCGAAATCTTTGGTCCCGAGTCTGATCAGCGCTTCGCAGCAATGAGTAATGAAATACTGCAGATACTTGTCGGCTGCATGCAATAACTCCGCCCTAGGATGTTACATGCTTTATGGAATTAAATCTTCTGTTCCCTGCTGATACTTCTCGAATTTCTGCAACTCCTTTTCATTTATCTCACGTATAAACTTCTCATCCTCCAATTCCTTATCGTTCAGCTCCCTCTCCCCCAACTTACGCTCCTCAAGACAGTGGCCACATATAGCTCGCACCCGCACACCTGTTCTCCCCTCCAAATATACTGGCCAATTCTTTGCATAGTACCCTTCAATGACTAGTTTCTCCAGCCCTTGGATCTTTCCAAGCGCACGCACAAAGTCCAGGCTATCACCCAAGCCCCTCTCCTGCTCCAGGTGCCAGCCGAAGTCACAATACGCACCCCATCCAAGCTTAATAGATCGCAGCCCGCTTGCTTCCTCAGCCAAGATATAGAGAAGTCGTAGCCACGGAGCGAGTTTAGCCATCCATGGCACCCAGATGTGTAGTGTCTTCACCAACTTAAAGTTCACAAGACCTACCTGCACAATAAATCGAAACATCTCTTCTGGCTCACTGATATTGAATACGTTCTGCGAGTAGAGTATTGGAATTGCTTCGTGGTAGATCTGCTTGCACGTTCGCAGTATGCTTGGTCCCATTGTTAGATATTGAGGAACTTGAATCAGGCGGAGCATAACGGGCTTTTGATCTGTGTTTCCGACTGCCCATGGCATCCTGTCGAATCGGCTCACGAGAAGGAGGTCGTAGATTTGAAGTCGAATTTCGACGGGCAAGGTTAAGAAGGTGGTTTCGTTGTTTCCTTTGGCATTGTTGGTAGCAGGAGGCTGAGTAGTAACTAGACGATTGCGATCGGTCGGCTTGGGTGCCCTCTTGCTTGCGTTTGAGGGTCCTGCATCAGAGAGATCGAGATCGAAGAAAGCTTTTGCAATATCTTTCCTTTTGAAAGGTGTCCACTTTTGTGACGGCGGCATTGCTGCTCATCCAGCTCTCCGAGATGATTGATGATGAAAGTTGGAGAGCCAGAAGGCTGATGGGGTTGAGCGGCGTTCTGATACGGAGTAGACGAACGTGTTCTGTGCCAAGGACTCTACGATGCCGAGCGATGCAGTTCCGAGATTTGCTTCGCGAAAAGACGTCGATAAACTTTAATCCATCCTCACGTTATAACGCGACATTGACGTATTCGCTCACCATGACGAATCTCGACCTGCTCCTGCTCAAGGGTCCTCCTTCTGGGGACCTCGAAGGAGGTTTGAATGAATTGCGCTTTACTATCCTCACCAAGGGCATGCCAGCGAACAACGATGGAATGGTAAACTACACTCCACACCCCCCCCACTACCCCCCACAACTGCCATTCCAAGTGGTAGAGCAGCTGTCATTTTTGTCAACGGCTTTGCTGACAGCTATCCGCAGTCTGAAATGCGCATATACATCTGGCTCATCCTACTCAACGCCCCCCCCATCCGCACCGACATCTATCTCGACCTCGTCCGCCAAGGCGCATCGCCTGCCTACTCTAAAATCCGCAACGACACTTTTCGCACACTGGCCACAGACCCTCTCTTCCGCCGCCGCGTCACCGAGAACAGCCTAACTCGCGTCCTGAATGCCGTTGCGTGGAAATTGAATGATGCGCACGAGGCACGCGTCAACGGCTGGCAGTCTCCACCTACACTCTCCAACTTCGGCGATACTCCCGAATCGGCTTATCGATCTCGACACTCGTTCACAACTGGCACGAGGACTGATGCCTCGACCTCGGAAGCCGAGCAGGTGGGCTATGTGCAAGGCATGAACGTTCTGGCCGCGCCCTTCCTATACGCCGCGCGTAGCGAGGTCGAAGCTTTCGTCGCTTTCGAAAGACTAATTACACGGGAGTGCCCGGGGTACGTGCGAGGCTCAATGGACGGTGTGCACAAAGGTCTCAAGCTTGTCGACACCGTGCTTGAGATTGTAGATCCTAAGCTATTCGCACACCTGATGAGCAAAGGCATGCACGCTGAGATCTACGCCTTCGCATCTGTCCTCACCATGTGCGCATGCACACCGCCTTTGCCGGAAGTCCTGCAGTTGTGGGATTTCCTATTCGCATATGGCCCCCATTTGAACATTTTATGCATTGTGGCGCAATTGATCCTGATAAGGGACAAGATTATCGACAGTCCGAGGTAAGTCCGAGATCCTGCGTATAGCTTACTGCTGTAAGGAATAGATACCCTGTAGAAAGATATATTCCGCCGCTGACGTTCGTCTTACACGCAGTCCCAACCTCATCCTTCGCTCCTTCCCTCCCCTGCAGGCTGCCAAGGTCATCCAAGTGGCAACATCTTTTGCCGCCAAAATACCCGGAGACATTTACGAGCAGATCATCAACCATGCAAAATGAATGTTGTCATTTTGCATACTCTTATTAAAAGCTTTTGTACGGCCATTCGTGCTTTTGCCGCATTTTATTCCAAATGATTACCATGATACCAATTTCGTACGCATCATTGGCGCAACTGGTTTTCGGATCATCTGTGCGATTCGTCATATGAGGAGTTTTCGTACCCGCATTTCCCTTATCTTTTGGGTATCAGGGCAGAAAATGATCCAAAGACTTTTTCCTTTTAAAAGTAGAAAAATACTTGCTGTAAATAATACATATGATGTTACGTATGATGGAGTTGCTTCTTGCTGGACCAAGATGCTGAATCAAAAAATTGAAAGCATAGGAAAGGACGTACGCGCATCATGCGAAACCACATAGGTATCAATAAAAACGAGAAAATCCAGAAAGAGTCATCATGAAACCTCCAAAAAAAAAATTCAGTCGTGCTTCCCGCGTGCCATCCCAAGCGCTACCAAAAAAGGCGGACCTCCATATTTTTTCCCTGACCATTCCAACATGCGAATACAAAGATATAATACGGCAACAAAAAGCATTTACCTCCAAAACCCAGTCGTTAGGCCGTTCCAAACCTCTTACCATCCAAGTCCCCCTTTTCCCGTCCTGTCCCTTGCCATTACCCAACCCAACCCTCCACCTCTCACTTCCAAATCATCCACTTCTTCTTCGGCGGCGGCCCCGTCGGCGTGATCGACCCCTCCGTCTCCTCATCCTCATCCTCATCCTCATAATCCTCATCCCCATACCTCCCCGCACCCGCATACCCGGGCCTGCCCTGCTGCGCCGGGCCCGCGGCTGCCGGCGCCACGCCCCCGCTGTCCCGCCCATTCGCACCGGACATCATATGCGCGTTAACATGCGCGTCCCGCTCGAACCGCTCCCCACGCTCCTTCCCCAGAATCCCGCCCATGCTGCGGTGCTGCGGTGGCGGCTGCTGCTGCTGCTGCGGCTGCACCGGCGTAATCGCCGCGTTCGCACCCCCACCATACGCCATCCCCGGCGGGCCCAGCCCTGCGCCCGGCGGCGCATACTCATGCTCGGCGCCATCGTCATCCTCGTCGCCCTCCGACTCGCTGCCGCTGCGACTGTCCCCGTACGCCGCGGAGCCCTTGCTGGTCTTGCTCGCGCCCGTGCTGGTGCCGCTGCTGGCACCGAAGCGGCCGAGCAGCGCGCCGACGCGGCTCTTGCGGCGGTGCGCGAGCGGGGCCGCGGGGGCGCGGTAGTCGAGCGCGGGGATCAGGAGCCGGTACGGCGTCGTGATGCCTGCGGGGTCTTTCTGGCTGACCTCGACGTTCAGCACGACGTCGAGGCCATTCTCGAGGTTGATGTGGCCCTCTGCCGTGGCGCGGGCGGCGGCTTTTTCCGAGAGGCCTGTCGGGCGCCGGTGGAAGGGGTTGGGGCGCGGGGGGTTCGAGGGGTCGGCGGAGGTGCTGGCGCGCGGGTTGGCGTAGGCGGCAGAAGAGGACGAGCCGGGTGGTTGGATGGCGTCGGCGGAGGCGGCTTTGGACCAGCGGGAGAGCGAGCTGCGCCGGCTTCCCGGGCGGTTGCTGTCGGTGGAGGCACGGGGCCACCGGGAGAGCGAGTTGCGGCGGCGGCCTGTGCCGTTTTCTTCTGCAGAGGCGTTGTGCGGGTTGTTGTAGTAGGCTGGAGGTGGGCCTCCGGAGCGGGAGAGGCGGCGGACGAGCTTGCCTGGTGCATAGTCTGAGAACGTGCGGGTGGGCTTCGGGCCATCTCTATTCGAGGGAGACAACGAGCGGCTTGTGGGAGGTGTGGTGCCCGGGTGGTACTCGCGGAGAGAGCACCAGTTGCGGCGGGGGAGAAGGTGCTTGTTGTTTCGAGCCTTTCCGTCGACATCGTGGGTGAATATCGGGATCATATCTTCGTCCGTGTTGGCGTTCAAGTGGTGCACTTTGTTGCGTTTGTTCAGGATATCCGCCATCATGTCCGGCGGTGGTGTATTCACGATGGCCGACGAGGTGATGTTGAGCATATATCTGTTGTCAAGATCCTTGGGGATGCCGAGTTTCTTACTGGAGTAGAATTGACCGACAGCAGCTAGGTGAACGTCACCACCGAGGATGGTGATACGGACTGACTTTTCAGCTGCTAGATGCTGCAGCGCTTCTATGAACCAGTTGCGCTCGGCTTTGTGGTGTTTGGCCGTCCAATGGTCGTCAAGATCATCGAGAATCTCCACACCGCCATCGAACTTGTTGACGAAGCCGCCTAGCATACCGGTTCGGCCGAGTGCTTTGATAGGATCCATGATTCGGGAAGTTAGAATCGCTTCCAGGAAGTTGAGTCGTGGGTATGCGATAGGCTAGCATGCGGTCAGTATTATTCACTCGAAGCAATTTCTGACTACATACTACACCTAGTAGTACAATCAAGTGCTTTGTCTCGCCTTTGATGATCTCCTCTCCGCACCGATCCAGAATGAGGTCATAAGTTTGATCGCTAAGTATCTCATCTCTCTATTGATATATTAGCTGTATTCCGATGTGGAGCATGAATAGTTACCTACCCGTCTTTCAGTGCGGCAATCTAGACCTAAGAATGCCACTTTTCTTCCTAAGAACATGAACAAACTCCGGCTGCGCTGGTTTATGTAGGGCCCGGGACTAGCACCTAGGAGCCAGGAGGGCTCAGTCTGTTCGTTCTCCTCCATTACGCTTTGATGCTGGAAAAGCATGTAGTATTTAAAAGCAATTGCGCCAAGACCAGTGAAGACGGGAGTACTCATAAAATGATGCGGATATGACCCGAAGCCCTGATTATACTGTTAGGGATATTAGAATTAAAGGGGAGGCGATTGTCAACGTACATCAATGATATCGTGGTCGTCCCAAACATTGATCATCGGAATTTGTGAGCTTGCCATACCAAACAAGCCTTGTGAGAACCACATGGCGTATCTTTCGAGGTAAAACTGCTCAAGCTCTTCCTGCATCTCACGCGAGAACTCTGCTGAATGCTTGTGTACTGCGTTCCTGCTTGTCCATTCTCGGAAGAGGTTAACATCTAGCGTCAGTCTATCATTGTATATTTGGTCACCACCGCCAATCATGACATGGAAAGGACGTGTCTGGTGGTTGTTCAAAACGTCCCGCCACATTGGATCTGGGCCACAGAATTGGTGAGGGTCAACGCTCAGACTGAAGCCATTGCAGCTGTAGAACATCATGTTCATTGTTTCACCTCGGGCAGGAACCCAGAAGCCGATAGCTGGGCCGCGATTGATCCTGTAAGCGATTCTAGCTTGCTCCGAGCCAAGTTCGACTTCAAGATTGAATCTCCAGAACGTGACACCCCTTTCTGCATGCAGCCTAATTCCAGGCACTTCCCGCACCTTTCCCAACTTCTCTCCATCCTTTTTCAAGATTCGCTTCTGCTTAGGCTGAGCAGCTCCTGCTCCATTGATATAGGGCGTGCTTCGGCTTTCCTCAAATAGGCCCGTATCATCCTCAACCCTGGAAAGATCTGTTTCGACTTCTAACTCTTCAATTGGCTTGACGTAAAGAGTCTTTCCGGATCTTGAAACCTTGACCTGTCCTGCAAGTGGATCGACATACTCAGGATCCAGCTGTTGCCCGCTTTCTGTATCTAGTCGAGCTGGGGGAGGAGGGAGCATGTCCATAGGTTGCTTGAATAAACGCAGGGTTAGTGGAGATTTATACGACGAACGCTCATCAACCGTTACGATCATGACACTGCCACGCCAAATTTCGCGGTCTCGTCTAGCTTGATTGTTATCTTTCCGAATGCCAGTAAATCGGAGGAGGGGACCACACTCGAGGTAAAGTGGAGGGTTGAACATAGTTTGGGCTGCTGGCTCTTCGTATAACCCGTCATGGGCCGCTTCTTGGTATGCACTGGATCTTCTCCTACGCTGTGTGGTGCTTTGCTCCCACCAGGCTTTTTTCTGAACGTCCGTACTATTTTCTGGAGCTTCCAAATCAAGGTCTTCAGCAAGCAGAACTGCTGCGGTCGCTTTTTTCCATTCATCAAGAACTTCTGGCGCCTGATATCGCCTTTCATGATCGTGACTGCGATGAATTGGGTTTGAGAGATGAAGATGATGATGCTGCGATCTATGAGGTTGATGTGCTGTACTTTCGGGCTCTGTCCTGTCAGGTCCAACGTGATCTCTCGCTCCTTGCCCTGCTACAGTTTGGGGAGGTACTTCATAATTCGGCATGCCCTGTGGATTACGAACCGCTTCGGCTGGCAGGGGATCGGACTGTTGATAAGCATTTGCGGCCCTCTTTCCCTGCGACTGCCCCATACGCTCCTGTTCCATTTGCCTTTGGGCCGCAATGATACCTCTACTATCTCTACTGCTTGCGGACTCCTTAGGCGTAGGCGGGAGATCCTTCGAAAGTCGCTTACTGTCATATCGGCTAATAGTGTCTCCAGAAGCATGTCTATGACCATGGGATGCTTCATTTAACCCTGAAAGCCCTAATCCAGTTGCAGTCGCACCAGGAGTCGCAGCAACACTGTGTCCACGTCGATGTTGCCTCTGCGTTGCGTTGTCAGGGTTAGCGTTTGGAAGGCCGGATCTATCCCGAAAACTTCCACCTCGGGATACACCGACCGGATCTTTCCCTTTACCAGGTGTAGTTATATCTTCTGGACCATCGAAGTAAGATGCTCGAGCTAGCGCAGCATTTGCGGGTTGCGAGGGGTCCCAAGGCGGAGATAGATCTACGACTGGGTCTTCCTCATGCTGTTGATGGGCCGCTTGAGTTGGCATTGATACATGACGTCTATTATTAGCTGTCCGCGCAGGAGCTGCGCCCGTTCGTTCTGGTCCCGACATATTACGTTGTTGGCTACCTGCAATCCTACGTGCTCGTTGTGCCGCTGCTCTCTCCGCATCAACTTTTTCTTGCAGGGCCAGCTCGGCCTCCTGAATTCTTGCACGCCTCTCTTCCTTGCTTATATCATCTAATTTGCCTTCGAGTTTCTGCAGTGGAGACCGGTCCGGAACAGATGGCTTCCGTGCTCCTGAGCTCCGTCTCGAGGCATCCCCGGATGTGGGAGATATTGGTGATATAGGAGATTTGGGAGTAATTTGCACTTCTTGCGGTCGGCTGGGGGTGACCTGTATGCTTGGCTGAGGTCTATTAGAGGGAACCGGGACGTTTGATTGATTACGAGACCTTGTCGAGTGAGCTCTGGCTGGGCCTTGGGGCCGAGATGTACTTCCCATAGCTGCATAAGGGTCTTTGTAGGAGCTAGGTGGAGGAGCTCGAGGCGCCTCTGGAGCTAGAGGAGGGGGTTGAGTAATAGCGGTAGGTGTGGAGTAGTGTTGGCTGTCTCGCCTTCGGTGCGACGAAGACCTGGCTATTCCATTTGTAGGAGGCGCAGGGGCATATTGTCGGGAGGAATTACTAGGAGGATAACTTGGTATTACTGGAGACTCATCCTGAGGAGAATTCGTAGGCTGCGCTGGCTCTGAAGGTCTTCTGTAGGAGGACCGCTTTTGCTGGTAATTATCGGGGATTGTCTGGGTGGATGGTACTGGTTTGCGGGATGAGTAGGAAGCGCTATTCATACGATCATCCATGCTGTACAGAAATTTGCAGTTATTTCACACGTGGAAGGTTCTTTGAGGCTGGATCGGGGTGGTGGAGGTAAATTGGAGTGGTTATTGGCAATTGGTAATGTCGCGTAGCTGTTCACGGACAATGGGGCCTTGCGCTACACCGAGAATCATATTAAGGACTGGTCAAGAACACAAATAAGATAACAGAAATGGCTACCTATCAACGATAGACCATGGCGCATGAGAGCCCGATTACACAAAAAGCATTAGCAGACTTTGAAGTGTAAGCACCGCTGTATACGACGACGTAGGAGGAATTGGCAAAGAGAGGAACAAGCAGCGACTCCGAAACGAAATAAAGCAAGGAAGCAATGAAGCAATAGGTATGTACAGGGGAAGAAGAAGAGAAAAAAAGGCAGGCGGACTGGCTGAATGTTGATGAGCTGTAAATGCGAGAGGCTGGCATTGCGCCGTCTCACTCCACACCGCCTGTCAAAGGGGCTTAGCTCGGCTAGCGAAGGACAGAATGGCATTCAACACCTAGACAACATCAATCGTTTCACTTCTTCGTCATACACCGGACGCCATACGTCTTTAAAACCACTAATACGCGGCGTTTTTTCCGCGCATGTCTGTCTTTCATTATACGGTCGCCAAGAACCCGCCGCATTAAGCCTCATCCAAGCGCTAGAGCCGTCCGAACACCGTGTGTCCCTGATTACGCTTTCCCAAATACTTCTCACCATCTCAGCTTTGAACAGTCCCACAACTCTCCGATTCTCTGTACACTTGCATTCATATACCCATCAACACGAAGCTTGATATCTCAGCTCTCTGCAACCCAAATTATTCATAGACTCTATTTAGCTCTATCTGCTTTCCCGGAATTCGAGTACATGGGTTCGGTTAAGGTCTTCACTCCTTCGATTTCCTCGTGAAATCCCTCTAGCTATGCGCGGATCAGTACTCTGGAAATTGCTAGCGGCAACCTGTGTAGTTTCCGCGAACTCCCTGCCGCCTCGGAACTATGACACTCACGACTACTATGCCTTACATCTATCTCCTTCGATGTCGCCGTCGGACCTAGCTGCGCACCTGGGCGTTACATACGAGGGAAGGATTGGCGAAATAGCAGATCATTATCTGTTCAAGACTCTCAAGCAAGACAATGACGTGGTTCAAGATGCCGTACAGGACCTCAAGAGACGAAGGCGAAAAAGAGAAGTTGGCTTGGAATCGCACCCCCTCGATGCGGTACGCTTCAACCAAAAGCAGAAGCTAAAACCTCGAATGTGGAAAAGAAGTACAATAGAGCCGCTTATCCAAAGGGCCGACCCCCCTATAAGCGATGCGATAGCCCAACAACGCGAAATCGCGAGTTCTCTTGACATTAAGGACCCTATTTTTAACGATCAATGGCATTTGTTCAACACAAAGATACTGGGAAACGATCTTAATGTCACAGGCGTTTGGTTGCAAGGAATTACTGGGAAAAATGCGACTGTATGCATAGTTGACGACGGCTTGGACATGGACAGTGATGATTTGAGGGATAATTACTTTGCGCAAGGATCCTACGACTTTAATGACCACGTTGATGCCCCAAAACCACGACTAGCAGACGACAGGCATGGCACGAGATGTGCTGGAGAAGTGGCAGCTGGAAGAAATAATGCATGCGGCGTTGGTGTTGCCTACAATTCTAGGATTTCTGGCGTTAGGATTCTCTCCGGAGATATTTCGGATGTTGACGAAGCTCTTGCTATTAACTATGAGCTTCAGCAGAACGATATTTATTCCTGTTCCTGGGGACCTCCGGATGATGGCAGGACAATGCAAGGCCCAGGAATACTGATTGAGAAGGCTATGGTCACAGCAGTTCAGCAAGGTCGCGGGGGGAAAGGTTCGATCTACGTTTTTGCCGCAGGAAATGGTGCCGCTAGTGACGACAATTGCAATTTCGACGGATACACCAACAGCATCTATAGCGTCACCGTCGGAGCTATAGGCCGGAAGAATCTACATCCTTACTATTCGGAACAATGCTCAGCGCAGCTAGTCGTAACATACAGCAGTGGAAGCTCTGATGCCATTCACACGACCGATGTTGGAACGAATACCTGCACCTCTTCTCATGGAGGCACCTCCGCGGCTGGTCCGCTCGCCGCGGGCATTTACGCCCTCGTTCTGGAGACTCGTCCTGAAGTTACATGGCGAGACATCCAATGGCTCACCGTCATGACTGCAGCGCCCTTTGATCAACCCAGCGATTGGCAAACGACAAAAATTGGCAAGAGTTACAGTCACCAATTCGGTTACGGCAAGCTCGACGCCTACGCCATTGTGGAAGCGGCAAAGACATGGGATTTGGTAAAACCGCAAGCCTGGTTCTACTCTCCGTGGATGCATGTTAAGCAAGAGATCCCTCAAGGTGACACTGGCTTAGCAAGCACGTTCGATGTGACTGAGCAGGACCTCAAAGACGCCAACTTGGAAAGACTCGAGCATATTACGGTAACTATGAACGTGCAGCATACCCGTCGCGGTGACCTGAGCGTTGAGCTACGCAGTCCCAGCGGCATAGTCAGCCATCTCTCAACCGCGCGTCGAGACGACGGGGCGCGTGTTGGGTACGTCGACTGGACCTTTATGACCGTGGCGCATTGGGGTGAAAGCGGCGTTGGCAAATGGACCGTCATTGTCAAAGACACCAAAGTAAATGAGCATCAGGGCACCTTCACGGACTGGAAACTTCGCCTATGGGGCGAGTGCATCGATCCTACTATCCAAGGCTTGCGCCCCATACCCTCGGAGCACGACGACGATGACCACGACGTAATCACAACGGCCCCCGCCCACACCACCACCATCAGCGTTCCCAGCCCCACCGGCACCGTAACCGGCAACCCCACCGACCACATTGACCGCCCTGTAAACCAGAAACCCACTGACACCGCCCTCCCCTCCGCCACAATGCCCTTCGAGTCCCCCGTCACAGCAACCCCCGAAGCGTCCGCTTCTGCAACAGGGACCCCAGAGTCCTTCCTCCCCTCCCCCTTCCCGACCTTTGGCGTGTCCAAGCGCACCCAGATATGGATCTACGGCAGCTTGGCGCTAATCCTAATCTTCTGCGGCAGCCTCGCGATATACCTATTCCTAGCCCGGCGCAAGCGGCTACGGAATGCGTCTCGCGACGACTACGAGTTTGAGATGCTGGATGATGTGGACGATGACGAGGCGCGGCAGGGACTTAATGGCGCCGCGGCTGGTGCGAGGAAGGGGAAGAGGCGGGCGGGCGAGCTTTATGATGCGTTTGCGGGAGAGAGCGATGAAGAGCTGTTCAGCGATGATGAGGGGTATAGAGACGAGAAGCCTGAGGGGGAGGATGGAGTGTATGATGAGAAGAGGGGGCTGAGAGGCGAGGGAAGCGTAAGTGATGGGGACGAGAGCGCGAATGGGAGCGGTAGTGGGGGAAGTAGAAGGTTGAGGTAGTAGGAGGCTTGGTGAGCTGAGACGAAAGGAGGGTATCTAGGTATGAGGTTGTTCAGTCACTGCGTGTGTACATGCTTGCATTGCACTCTTATCATCGGACGGCGTTTTATGGGGCTTTCAGGAAAGTACAGACTTACGAATAGGTTTATTCCACTGAGCACTTCGATTTGAATATATATTGCCCGTGCTCAAGACCATGGAAATGAATAGGACTGATTAAGCAAATAATTTCGAAAGTTCCACTTAAGAACCTTGCATTTGCCAATCCAACGCTATGTTCAATATATGGAAGTCACGTGAAGGGAAATTATCGCTTACCTATTTTCTCAAGCGGCCCCAGCCGCACTCCAAAGCCACAGCCCCACTCTACTAACTCCTGCGAACTCCCAAGCCAATAGAACCTCGCGCTATCCCCTATACCCCTACACCCCCTAAATTCCTTTATAAAGCGTTTAAGGGATTATAAATATATATTTACTATAAGCTAGGCTAGATTTCTAACGCGTATTTACTTTAAGTAACTATACTAGAGTTAATCTAGTAGCTAGAGCTATAGTTCGCTATATAATTAAATTATAACCTCCTTTATTAGTATATTTTAATTAATATAGCTAGCTAACTACTATATTAGGGGTTAATGTATAGCCTTAAAGTTTAAAAACGTGTTTTTTAAAGCTAGGTTAATTAGCCTTATTAATATAGTAACTATGTTACGGACGCTTTAAGTACAGTATTACGACTACTTAGAGAGGAGTCGGCGGAAGCTAGTTGGTTGATACAGGCACGGTCTAGAATGGATCCGGTGGAACTATGTGATGAGGAATGGTAAGCGAGTCACATAACGTTGTACGTAGTATACGAGGAGTACGCAGTGTATGCTATATATAATACATATAACACGTACCTTACGTACAAGAGAGGATTTCTTAGGAGTATGGTTGTGTATTTAAAGGACCTTAGTCCCTACCGTAGATAGTTCTCTCCTTGTAGTGAATTTTAGAATATAATTGGAGTTAATCTATTAGGCAACCACTCCACCAGTTATTATTATGTTATTGTTTTTGTTATACCTATATACCCAGCCTATTAATAGAACCCACCGTAGTTCCTACTATAAGGTTCCGTTACACATTTACTACTAAGGTTATGGTATTGGAATAAAATTGAGTAATATGCCACCAAGAGCAGCACCAGTCATAATGGCGTTAACGGGAGCCACAACCTCAGGGCCAGGTGATACCAGTATAGATAATAGGGATTCTTAAGTGGTTACGCAAGGTTAGTTATAGGAAATGGTTAATTACTTATAAGATAATAATAGGATACTTAAAGAACGCATTAATAGAATTAGAGCAGCAAAGATTAAGTTACCTTTAATTAAACGATTTTTAGGAGAAAAGTTGAAGCTCAAAGGATTTCTTATGCAGATGCACTTTAAGGTAGTATAAAAAGGAGCGAAGTTAGTAATATTGTTGGATTAAGTAGCCTATACAGGATTGTTCCTAATAGGGAGGGCACTTAAGTGGTTTAAACCGTATCTTACGGAAATATAGGCTAATGGCATAACAACTACTAACCAGGATGTATGGTATATATTTGCCAGTTGGAACGGGTTTGCAGAGTAATTAACGCAGATATTTAGAGACCCAGAGGCTATAACTATAGCGGAACAAAAGCTTCAGAACTTAGTATAACGCACTTTAATAATTAAGTATACAACACAGTTTCAAACACTAGCTATATAGGTTAAGTGGAACGATAGGGCGCTTATAATATAGTATAAATAGGGACTTAAGGCTAAAGTCCAGGACGTAATTATCCTAATAGAAGATGCGGATACTCTAAGAGAGTTAATAGATTAGTTAATAAAGATTAATAATAGAATCTATTAAAGGGAACAAGCTAAGAGAGGGCAAGACAGAGTTCCACAGTTATATAAGGCGCAAAGTATGCAACAATAGACATAGAGTTAAAAACTATAGAATGGCACGGAGCTAATGGACCTAAGTGGTACTAAAGAAACCTAAAGATGGGAAAAGAAACTATAGAAACCTAGAGGTTAAGGATTAAGTAATTAAAGGACTAAGAAGTAGAGGCCAAACTAGGGATCTTAGTAGTAGAAGACGTTTAGGCAGACTCTACAGCAAGAAAAATGGTTTAAAGATAGAGCTTGCATAAATTGCGGAAAATAGGGTCATTTTACTAGAGACTATAGAGGTGGTCCAAGTAACTACGCAGTAAAGGGAACCAGACCAACAGACGGCGCGTATATACAAAGGGACGATAGTGCACTGCGAGAAACAAAAGAGTGTTTAATTAACAGTTTTGCGTATTATTATAACAACGCATGCTAAATTTATAAAGACGCTAAGTACGGCGTAAGCTATTGGCCATAAGAGCTAGAGTTAAAAGGACTCTAAAGAACTAGAGAGTTAGACAAAAAATAAGATCAACTCTATAAGCTAAATTAAGATGTCATAGCAACGTGCGGACGAAGATTAGTAGTAATAACAATGGAGTTGGAGTACTTATTAATTAACAGCAACGAGGACAAAAAGGAGGCTAACTAGGAGCACTCAAACCTTAATAACGCAATAGAAGTAGAGACTGAGACCATCACCAAATAAGGTTTAGTAACGGGCATAGTAATACCGTTAGATATGATTTCCATTGCTTTATAAGATGATAGGAGTAACGTTTAGAAGAAATTAAGCAAGTAGACAACTGCTAGTGCTAGCTTATTACTTAGTAAAGGCAAAAGGCCACAGGCTTAAGATTCTTAAGAAGAGATAAGAGAAGCTTAAGATTCTTAAAGTAAGATAAGACACACCTAAGAACCCACAATAGACGAAAACCAATAGGAAAGGGTAGCAACTTAGTTTAGTAACAAACGAACGAGTATAGGACGTAAGTTCAAGAACTACGAGTTTGGGGAATAAATAAGAACGTTAGTAATTCTAGGTAAATGTAGTGCTTAGCCTAAAGATCGAAAAGTTAATACTAGGATTAAAAAGCAAGACGACTACAAGGATCTAGCTACAAGACGCAGAAAATAAGAAACTATGGATAAGTTTAGGATAAGAATTATTGTATAGTAAAAGCAAAAGCTAGATAAGAGATCAGCTATGCCAGGTTATATAAGGGACAGAGCACCCGTATAAAGAGTTACTAATAGGCTAAGTACAGGGACACCTAGGGCAAAGTAGTTAAATAAACTAGAACAAGAAGAGGATCTAGATATTCCAACTAGGTTTAAAGAAAGGCATACTAAAGGATGTTATAATGTAGCGATAACAAGGTATTTTCTAATGGATAGACCATACACACTAAACCAGTTGTACGGAAAGTGGTATAGGCAACGACACAATGATAAATAGGAAGACTTTTATATATAGCTAGATAAAAAAGTTGTCTAAGACTAACCCATTACGGAAAAACGCATAAGTTATATTAAAGGAGCATTAATTATGATGTTAAGGAACCTAGAAGAGGGATCTAGGGACTAGAGAAGTAAGCGGCAAGTCTTAGTACCCGCAGTAGAGATACCAGTGGTCAGGTTAACTAGGTATAGGTTTAAACTTAAGGATAAAGACGAACTAAGAGTTAACCTAAAACATATAGCGCATTATACACTATCGTGGATAGCTTATATGGATGATATATGTAATATGCATAGAGCACCTAAAGACAAGAACTAGAAGTACCTAGTAAGGATATATTAGGCACCAGAGGAAAAGCAGTTTAGAAATGCTAAGTATATACATAGTTGGCACCTAGTAGAAGTATAAGGTTAAGGAGACTTAATACTTTAACTAGGAAGATTCCTTACGGAAGAATGCCTAGATGGATAATAGTGGTGGGAGTGCCTAGAGAACACTTATCTATAGCATGTAGAGAAAAAGAAATAAACTAAGTATTAGCTAAAGTTAGACCAAGTATAGGCAGGATCTAGCAGCCAACAGTTAGAAAAAGGGGAGGCATATGGGACCAGAGGGAACTAGTGTTAGAGCCTTAGACCCTTAAAGAAATTCAAGGATAACACCTAAACTTAAAAGCTAAGTAGCAAGATCAGTAGTTCAAAGCATTAGTAGATAGTAGAGTAATAAGGAACCACATATCACCAAAGGCAGTAGAAAGGATGGGGTTACTATATAGATAAAAGGAACACCCGTATCTACTTATAATAATTTTAGGAGACCAAATAGCCTATAGAGGAGGCATTATTAATCTTAAAACAGGACCTATTTAGATAACTATTAAAGGGAGACTAGTTAGAATGTCTTTTAATATCCTACCATTAGGACAGGACAAGGCGATACTAGAAATGCCTTAGTTACAGAAGTATAATCTAAAGATTAATTGGGTTATAGGTTAGGTTAATATTAAGGATACACAACAACATAAAGTGCGACAGTAAACCAAGTTAGTATAGTACCAAGTTGGAGCGATATATAAAGAGACTAAGCGAGGCTTAAGTTATGTACCAAAAAGATACCACAAGTATGGAAAAAAGTTATAGTTATTAGAAAGTAAGAAGCTGTCAGAGCATGCAGCTTGGGACTATAAGATAGAATTAAAAGAGGGAACAAGTCCAAAGTTCTTTCTAATCTATAAGCTTACTGAAACAGAGTTAGTAGCGCTTAAGGAGTTTATCCAGGAGAACTTATAAAAGGGATACATTAGACCGTTGCAGTTATTAGCAGGATATCCAGTACTGTTCATCCCAAAGAAAAATGGAAAACTTAGGATGTGTATAGACTACAGATAGTTAAACAGCATTACTAGGAAGGATAGGTATCCTTTACCCTTAATTAGCGAAATCTAAGATAGGATAGGTAACGTAAAGATCTTTATAAAGATAGATCTAAGATGGGCGTACTACCAGATTAGAATTAAGGAAGGCGACAAATGGAAGGCAGCCTTTAGGTTAAAGGAAGGACTATATAAGCCATTAGTTATGCAATTTGGGCTTATAAACGCACTAGTAACGTTCCAGAAGCGAATTAACAGTGTATTAGGAGAATACCTAGATGAATTTATTATAGTATACCTTGATAACATTATCATCTACTTAGAAAGTAAGGAAGAACATAGAGAACACGTTAAATGGGTCTTAAAGAGACTATAAAAAGAAAAGATGCCAGTAGCGATTAAGAAATGCAAGTTCTTTACTAGGAAAACCAATTTTGTTAAATTTATTATTAAACTAGGCCAACTTAGCATAGATCCAAAAAAGATTAAGGCTATAGTGAATTGGTAAAAACCAGAGAATGTAATATAGTTAAGATCGTTCCTAGGGTTTTGCAATTACTGCAGAAGGTTTATAGCGCAGTAGTCGCAGGACATTAAGCTATTTACGCGGTTAACAAAGAAAGAAGAACTATAGGTATAGGGGAAGAAATAACAAGAACTATTTAAGAGAGTTAAAGAGTTGTTTACCTAGGAGCCAGTTCTTAAGATCTATCAACCAGGGCTAAAGACGGTTGTAGAGACGGATGCATCAGACTTTACACTAGGGGCGTGCTTTCTATAGAAATATTAAGATGGATAGCACCCAGTGGCATACTATAGTCGAAAGATAACACCACTAGAGTTAAACTATGACATCTACAACAAGGAGTTGTTAGGTATAGTTACAGCACTTAAAGAATAGAGAGCGTTCTTATAAGGCATAGAAAAACTATTTATAATTAAGATAGACTATAAGAACCTTATAGGATTCCTAATAACGAAGGAACTTAACCAAAGATAGGTTAGATAGGCGGAAATGCTTACAGAATACCATTTTGAAATTTAGTATACTAAGGGTACAGATAATGCACGAGCAGATGCTTTAAGCAGGAAGGCTAAACTATAAAGCGATAAAAAGCTATCAGGAGCTTTATTGCGAAAGGATTAAGACGGATTGATTAGGTATAATTATTTAAAGATTATAGTAACCAAGGAAAGTCAGATCCATAAATTACTAGAGAGTAATTGGACATAGAAGATCTAAAAAGCATAGGCAGAGGATCTAGACTCAGAGCAATATAAAAATAGAGAAGCAACGTATGTGCCTAAGTCTATTACAGAAGAATTTGTTAAGGAATTCCATAAGGGAATAATACAAGGACATAATGGAGCTACAGGCTTAGTATTAAGACTTTAAAAGGAATATATTATTTAAGGAATCTAGGGACTAGTAAGATAAGTTATAAAGAAATATCTAGATTGCCAAAGGAACAAACCGATAAGGTATAAGCTATACGGAGGGCTATAACCTATTAAGACACCAGGAAGACCATAGGAGGTTATATTATAGGACTTTATTATTAAGTTACCAAAGTCAAGAGATCCTATTACAGGATAAGATCATAACACGATCTTAGTAATAGTGGATAAGCTAACAAAGTAGGGATACTTCATAGCATACACTAAAGAGATATTAGTAGAAGATGTCGCTAGAATCTATATAAAGGAAGTATTTATAAGATATAGAGCACTAGACAAGATTATATCGGATAGAGATCCAAGATTCATAGCAGCATTTTAGGAAGTATTTTTGGCAGAATAAGGGGTTCGCGTAGCAACGTCTACAGTATATTATCCGCAGACGGACGGATAAACGGAAAGACTAAACTAGACACTAGAGTAGTATCTAAGGTATTATATTAATCACGCACAGAACAATTGGGTATTGTTACTACCAGTTACACAGTTTGCATATAATGCAACACCATAAAAAGGAATGGGAATATCACTATTTAAGGCAAACTATGGGTATGAGCCAAGAACATCGTTATCGCCATAATAAGTAAAAAAGACGAGTAGCACAGCTAAGCAAAGAATGGAGACGTTAATGAATCTTTATACAGACCTTAAAGAAATAGCTAAACTAGTATAAGAACAAATGAAAAGGTACTATAATACTAAGAGATCTAAGGGACCAGATCTTAAGGAGGGGGATAAAGTATGGCTACTATACAAAAACTTTAAGAGTTAACAACTAAGTAAGAAGTTGGACTACGTTAGACTAGGACCTTTTAAAGTTAAGCAAAGAATTTTATTGGTTATATATAAGTTAAACCTACCAGCCAAAATAAAAATCTACCCTGTATAGCATGTCGCAATGCTAGAACCAGCACACGGAAATGTTAAGCCACTAGTCTATAAGGCAGACACATATAGAGGATAAGAGGAAGACAAATAGCAAGTTTCGAAGATCATTAGTTATAAGGATGTAGATAACAAAATATGGTATAAAGTAAAGTGGATAGGCTATAATAAGACTACCTAGAAACCACTAAGCAACCTAAAAAACGCTATAGGAAAGGTACAGGAGTATCAGAAGAAAGTAGGTTAGGCAATATTAATAGAGAGGAATTACCAAAAAATAAATTACCTAAGGGGGACCCAAGAGGAGCAATTGCTGAGCTACTTGGAGTTGTTTCCCTTATAGGAGGAGAGTTAATCCTTTTGTTACCTAGCTTAGATAAACCCTATTAAATAAGTTTCCACTCCTTAGAACGGACCTTCTTACGGACACGTTTAAGATAAAGAAGACGGGCAGAAGCGGATAAACGGGCTTTAAGGGCACGCTGTTAAGCAGCTATAGCCTTCTACTCCGCTTTCTGTGAACAACGAAGCTTATCTAAGGCGCTTAAGAGCTCACCGTTAAGTTTTATAGCGGTAGATTGAACACGAGACCCTATAATAAGTTACTTAGGGAACTTAAAGACTGTTAAGAGTTATTAGACGCGCACACTTAGCGTTAAAAACAGAGCAAACATCACAGGACGATTAAACGTTTGCTTTAGTACACTCCGAGCAAGATAAGGGTTGTTAAGACGAAGGACTTGCTAGCGTAACACACACCAACCCTACCTTTGCGCAACAAGAATATAGAGACGGCATTATCTTACCAAGCGACAGTATGGCAGCTACGGTGCGAGCACGGCGCTGCACTTGTGAGGAAGAAGGAGCTTTAGCTATAATAAGTACAGATATTAACCAGACTAATTAAACAGACATTACACCTCTAGTGGACAACTTGGAGATGTTAGGAATCTTTAAGGACGAAGATAAAGAGGAGGGAGATAGTATTACGGACGCTTTAAGTACGGTGTTATAACTACTTAGAGAGGAGTTAGCGGAAGCTAGTTAGTTAATACAGGCACGGTCTAGAATAGATCCGGTGGAACTATATAACAAGGAATAGTAAGCGAGTTATATAACGTTGTACGCAGTATATGAGGAGTACGTAGTGTACGCCATGTATAACACATATAACACGTACCTCACGTACAAGAGAGGATTTCTTAGGAGTACGGTTGTGTATTTAAAGGACCTTAGTCCCTACCGTAGATAGTTCTCTCCTTATAGTGAATCTTAGAATACAATTGGAGTTAATCTGTTAGGTAACTACTCCACCAGTTGTTATTACGTTATCGTTTTTGTCGTACCTATATACCCAGCCCATTAATAGAACCCACCGTAGTTCCTGCTACAAGGTTCCGTTACAAACTATACTTTATTATAATGCCTCTATTTATCCTAAAACTTTTTAAGGTACCTTTTATACCCTATTATAAATAGCTTGTTTAAATTAATTATACCTATATAATATTTATAGCGCGTTATTGGCTAAGTACGCTCTCTTAGAGATTTTTATAAACTTCTATAAATATTTAAGCTAATTAAATAAGCTTTTATAAACTTTTATAAACTTCTAGGCTAATTAAATGGTAAGATTTAGAAGGAAAAGGAATAATATATATAGTAGGAATGTAAATAATTAAAGGTAATAGCATAGAGCTTAGGGCAGGGCAGTGGAGCCGCCTATAGTATAGATGTTAGCTAATTATACATCAGGATTTTTTTTTGGGCGGCCGAAAATTAGGGTCTGGAAAACCTACGTAAGTCGCGATTCTGGCAATTTGTGGCGACTTGCGGCGACTTGCTATAGCCTATAACTTGCGTAAAGCTAAACGTTTTACCCTATCAAAACGATACAGCTATATGTATAACTGGCTTCTCCTACTCTCCTCCCCTTATATAATTTATAACTTAACTTAATATAGTAAGCTAATAGGCTATATACTACTATAATAACTCTAGTTACTATAATCTACTATAGTTAGCCGCTATAACTAGCTACTATAACTGTTGGTCACATAGGGTGACTCACCAATAACGACTACTCGAGTAGGTTACAGTGATGTTGGTTAAAAGCTTATTGATTCTTATGATGAGGAAGGGCAAGGAGCTTAAGGCTCCTCGCCACGCTAGTGCCGTGGCGACACGTGATATATTCCCAATACTAGTAATTCTTCTTTTATGGTTGCCACCTATATATATATACCGCTTGACTAGTATAACAAATATCAATCCTTCTTACTCACTATTGCCATTGTAATATGTGACGGCTCGCACAAATGCCTTTAAACCGAAAAAGAATCATTAGGGAGTGGTAGGAAGACATGTCGTAAGGGCCGCTAAGGCGCTAGTAGTAAGCGAACTAATAGCGATTTTCCATCCTAGGGATAGAAAATCCTAATTGGTTATTGGAAGTTAGGGTGGATATTATATTAAGGCCGCTAAGGCGCTAAGTGTAAGCGAGCCAATGGCGATTTTTTATGCCGGGCATGGAAAATTCTAATTGGCTGGCTTGAAGTTAGGGTCCATAGAATACCATAGGTGGTGTGCTCTAGTATTATTATAAAGTCTCGCTCTTACTCCCTTTTAACCCAACCTTTAACTCGCATATATAGAGTATTTATGTTAACAAACGTTTCTAGAGCCTTGTTTGGGTTTGCCTTTATTATTACATCTACTGGGTTATCTTAGCCATTAATCCATTGAATTTTAAAGAGTTCTTGCCGCTTGTAGGATTGCTGAAGTGCTATAATGTTAATTATAAGGCGCTTTTTCTTTATGGTACCAAGCTTGACTAAACACTTATAGAGGGAATATAAGTCGGTACATACAATTGTAGGGATAACAGGAAGTTCAAGTTAATCTATAATTATTTTTAGGGTAGTTCTAATTGCAATTGCTATATTAACTCTGCTAACTATTTTATATATCTCTAACGCTAGAACGCTTTAAGTAACATACTTGCTCTTAATTAAGCTCTAATAGATAAGATTACCATGGATTATAAAGTTATTCTCTCTAGTAGATTTATTTGTGATAATAATTTTATATCCTAGCTAGGAGCTAAAATCTTTATTATTTATAAACGATCTATTAACAAATATAAAGAGCTTAGCGGTAGGAAGATTAATAGGTATATAGAGTAGTCCCCAATTAAGATGGTTTATTTGCTAGGAAAGACGCTTATTTAGGGTAAGAATGTCATCCTTAGTTAGTTCCTAGTATTAAGTGGCAATAAAGAGATTAAATAAAGCCTTAGGTTAACAGATAGAAGTAATATAAGCTCTATAAGTACGTTACTCCATGTATCCTTGCTTTAGAGAATTAATATTAATAATATTAATCTTCTTACCTTAACCCTTCTGGCGTAAAGCAATAGAATTCTTGTTTAGGGAGAGGATGCATCCATTAAAGAGTAATAGTGTTTTTAAGTTAAGCTTTTCCTTTAGCTTTGCTATAAGATTTGCCTTTACTAACTTATCTTCTTTAAGAGCTGAGAATTGGTCGTCTCCTAAGATAATTATATTATTAGTTTATATGCTAATAATTCCAAATGGAGTTCCTGTAGTTGTTATAAGGAAGCAGGGATTAAATATAAAAGTAGTTATTAAAAGCTTCTCTTTGTGGTGCTTGCTGTAAGTAGCCTACTAATGGGTTCCTACCTCTGCAATTCTATATAATGGCTTAAGCACAACTATAATTGTATCTTCGGGATATTAGTGGCGAATTTGCTCTAGAAGGTATGCTAATATTAAGCACTAAAGGTGTGTCTCTAATTGGGTATAGGCCTAAGTAATATCTTATAAATAGACCGCCATTCTATTCTTTATTAAGGAGGGAGCTAGCGTAATAATAACTTGCTAACTAGCTTGTTAAATTATAGGAGATTATATAAGAATTATCTCCTTGCTATTATTGTTGTAACCTTAGATAACAAGCCTTAATTTCTTAAATAGGGTATTAGTAGCTTTACCCTTAATCTCGTTAACTATTCTTAACTTAAAGATGCAAACTCCATTAAACTTAGTAGGGTTATACTTCTCAAATTTAAAGACTCCTCTTATAATAAGACTATTAATTTCCTGCTTATTAGAAGCTTGGAAAGGAACTTTAAGGGTTATAATATAACCTTTCTTTTAGAGTTGTTTTGTGAGCTTAAAGTCAGCCTTCTCCTTAGCTATTATAAAGGCTATTAATAACTTAACTCTATTCTTAATGGCGGTAATAAATTGCTCTTTAAAATTAATAAGGTGTTAGCGATTTTATAATCCCTTTAGGTAACCTTTACCGCGTTATAGTTGCGGCACATCTACTATAATTATATTAGAATTGTAGTCGCCTTCTAGAGTATATTTATCGTGGTTCTCCTCTAGGGCATCTTTTAGGGTATCCTATAAAGGCTCAGAACTGTTATCTTTGTAGTAAGACTTAATAATAGTTAAACGGAATTAAGTGGGTCCGTAAGACATCTAAATGGTATAAGTTTAACTATTAATTGTAATAAGTTAATGTAGGCCTAATTATCCTCCCTTTTTACGCTATACGCGTACCTTAGACTAGAGTGGCAGATTAAGCGTAGTTAAGATATTTGGGCTATTTTTTATTCCTAGTGCGTTGTTAATCTGGCGTGTAGCGTAGAGATGTTAGACCTCCTTTATTGCCTTATAGATAGCCTCAGCTCATTGTATAATAGAGGGAGATAGTGGAGAATTATTAGCTATTTAAGGGTAGGCACTAAAGACTAGTAATATAGGTACGAGCCTATCTAGGCTAGTGGAATTGTTAATAGCCTTAATAGCTATTTATAAGATAAGCTCTTTACTAGCGCTCTCTAGTTCTAAAGAAATAATCTTATATATATGGCGTAATGGCATGTGATATCGCTCTACTTTTCTAACACTATTATATGCCTTAATAGGGACTTCCTTAACCTTAATTGCTATTGCCTTTACCTATTACCGAAACTCTATAGATAAGAAGTTCTTTCCTATATTATAAACGATTTAATTAGGGGGTCCTAGGTAAATATTAATCTAGTATAATTAAAGAGTATCCTATATATTCCTAGCTGACATATCCTTTAAGAAATGTGCGGCTTGGAAGGAGGTTGAGAAGTTAATAACTTAGAGTACTGGCTTGCCGCTAAGATATATAACGTTAATGGTGATATAGAAGTTAAAGTTATAGTTATCTTTAAGGGTGAACTTAAATCGGCTAGGGGACTTCTGGTTTATTTAGCAGTGATAGTAGTACTTTATAAGATATTTAATTGCCTTGACCTTGACTTTATAACCTGCTTACTAAAGAACCCTAAGTAATTGGTGAATGGATAGATGGCTAAAATAATGGTATAGTTAACGTAGCTCTAATTTAGTTAAGTGGCTTTAAGCAACGCTCTTTTCTAGTTAATAAAGGAGCAACTAGGGGTAACCCTATTTGCGTATAATAGGCACCCGATTATTTCCCTGAATAAGTACATTTTTGAGGCTATTAAGCTTAATACCTAATTTGTCTATGTCTCTGATATAAAATAGAAATGGGGTATTCATGGGAATAATATAAAAGATAATGTACCCTAAGGGGGTTTTAACCCTAATTGTGCTAAGAGAGATTGTAGTACCCTTGCTAAAATAAATTGTATATTGGCCTGCCATTGATTGGTTGATCTGAATAGAGCTATTAAGCTGCTAAAGAGCTTAAACTTAAGGTTCTCCTACTATAGATACTCCTGCGGCTCTAGTATCTGGTATAATACCATAGAAGACGTTTGCCGAGTATCTATTATTAAAGGAGAATATAGAACTCTCCTTTAGCTTATTAAAGATGTCTGACTTCGTGATAGTATAGAGCATGGATTAGTTATTAAGAATAGTAATGGTTTATATACCATCTACCTCACCATACTCAGTAAAGTATTGGTTGGGAGAGTAGTCCTTAATTTCTATATTTATAAGAAGCTGTTTGGCCTTATTAACCTTACCCTTAAGATCCTCTACGCCTTCATATTAAACTAGGAAGCTTTAGAAGTAGGCCATAGTAACCTTATAATTTCTAATGTTTTTTACACTCTAGCGAAACTTGTTATATGCCTCCTTTTGCTTATTAAGAGAATGCCTAGTTAACTAGCAATTTGGTTTCTTATAAATATAGCACTTCTTCTGGCAATTACTTTAAAATGAACCTCTATGAGGACCTCCACCTTTGCCTTATAGTTGTTAATTATACCCTCTACCGTATTGCCTACTACGGCCACTATATATTTGATCAGTCCAGTTGTGATTATATTGGTCGGCTAGGTTGATCAAAGTAGGTTAGAGTTGGGCGTTAAATTGCTATACTTCTTAAGAGCATAGAGCAGTGCTAATAGAAGATCTTAATTGAGCATATACTCCTTTATAAGTATTTGCAGGATTAAAGAGAGTGAGGTTGTATTCTTTAATACCTTAGCATGCGCTAATAACTTGATTGTGTAGGCTAAAGTTTTCTTAATATGATTTGGATAAACCATGCTAAATTATCTAAAGTTAATTAAAGAGCTTTTAAAGATAATTAAGCCAAGAAACACCTAGGTTTGTAGCAATAATCCTTAGAAAGGTAGTCTCTCTCTACTCTAATATATACTGTTGCTTATTCTCTTCTATTTTAAAGTGGCACCTTAACTTATATATTATGCGGTTAAAATCGTATCCTTTTCCTACCAAACGATTATAATAAAAGGTACTAGCTTGGCCTTTAAGTATAATAGAATAGGCGTTGTGGTATTAATTAGACTCTATTCCTACCTTCTAACAACAGTTATAGAAGATACGCAGTTTTAAATTAAGAACATTATATAATTCCCCACCAAATTTATTCTCCTGATCTGAATAGAGCTTCGCAAGTTCTGTAAGCAATTTTAAAATGCCTCTGATTTGAGATTGAGATGGAGGAGGGAGTTGCATTGCAGGCTGCAGTGGGGACATAGGTCTAGTCGGTAGAGTCTAAAGGCTGTTGGCTCGCGAAGCAGGGGGATCATATGCTTACTAAAGGGCAATAGTTAAGGTTGCGGGTTAAATTAGTGGATATAGGGGAGTTAAAGATAGGGGTAGAAGCGTTTCTGCTAGTATATTACTTAGATTCCATTATAAGTTGAACTTCCTTATAGTGCGTAGTTGGTGCTCAATCTCTTATAGAGTCCATTCGTGCTCTTCTTTTACATTAATAACCTGCTCCTGAATATTGTCTCTAATAGTACCCCCGTCCATAGGTACAAACACTCCATACTTTTATAAGAAGTTACGGAAGTCTTATATAATATCCTTCTTTGCAAGAGTCTATGTTCCTTTTGTCCATCTAACAAAGTCCTCCTTTATGTAGTACCATAGCATGGTGTTATTGTATTCGCTGTCTTTGTAGTATGCTATACAGTGTAATAAGAATCCGTTTAAGTCTTGTTTATTGGCATCTTTAAGGTTGGCTATATTAGTATTCTATGTCTCTAGGTTAATGTCTTCCTTATACTTCTTTAGGTAGGTCAACGCTATAATGACTACTATTTCGTTAATTAAAAATAAGGAAAATAAAGGTTGTTTAATGTGTAGTTTAGTATTAATCGTGATCCTATAATCTGCGAAGGTACACAGAGGGTGTTAAGGTGGTTGTTTACGTTTTAAACGTTAACTTGGGACCATAGGTTTAGTAACACTTCTAACCTAAAGTACTTAACCAAATCTTTATAAACGTAGTTGTTCTACATAATAGATGTAACTTGGTATCTCCTAGTATTTAATAACACTTCTGTTACTAGTTTTCCGCAAGTCTAAGGTAGCACAGTATCGCTAGGATCCATTCCATATGAGCGCATATAGCACCCCTACACGAGACTATCTCTTCTGTTCAAAAACCTAGCTGGTCTATGGTTAACTGTGTGTTTAAACACTGATTAGTGTTGGTTACATAGGGTGACTCACTAATAACAACTACTTGAGTAGGTTACAGTGATGTTGGTTAAAAGCTTATTGATTCTTGTAATGAGGAAAGGCGAGGAGCTTAAGGCTCCTTGCCACGCTAGTGCCGCGGCGACACGTGATATATTCCCGACAATAACTAATATATAGAAAGTATAACCGTAGGGGCAGGCTTATAGGCGGCGGTGGGTTTCTAGGCTGATTTCTAGTCTAGTAAGTTCTAGACTAGCGAGTTCCAGACCAGGCAATAGGAGTAGTGATTAAGGCGCTGAACGAGCTTAACGTACTTACTATATAATAGGCTGAATAGGGTATTGCTTAACTCCTTAAGAGACTGGCAGAGGGCAGGATGGAAACTATAGTAAAGCGCCATAACGCGTAATACGTCTGGCTAGGAGGAAGCCCTGGCCTTATATGCGAATTGCTTAAAGCAAGTAAGGTACGTAATAAGTAACTCCTCCTCTCTCTGGCGTATAAATAAGAAGCGCTAGATAGCCTCCTATTGTTCTCTTAGGTTATGGCAGAGGCGCTAGAAGAAAGAGAAGATATCCTTAGGGTCCCAGGACTGGGTATCTTTGGCTAACTGGCGGAGGTATAGGATAGAAGCCTACTGGGACTGCTTAAGGCAATCCCATACATAGTTAAACGCATTAGCACTATTAAGCTAGTTATATTAGAGCTTTACCCTAATTAATAGGAGCTATATACATAATATAATAGGCTTACCGTTAAAGCGTGGTGGATTAGGGAGATGTAGATATAGGGCGGGTCTAGAGCTAAAGCTGGAGCTGGAGCTGGAGCTGGTAGACGTTAAAGCATAATGCATTAAGGTCTAATTAGAGCGACTAGATCTCAGTACGTTGGTTCTAGAGTTCCTGCTATAGCTGCTGTACTAGTAGGAGAAGAGCTGGGTCAGACATAGTGGCTATCTAAAAAGAAGGAAGAAGAAGAAAAATCTGGTCTAGATACGCTGGAGACTCAGCTCTGCGCTATTATTAACGTCTAGCTGGCTAGGCGAGCAATCCTAATGTTATGATGATGATATATTATATGCGAACGCTAGATGAACAAGCATTAGATTCGTTGAATTGATAGCTATATACGGCTGTCATAGAGACTTAAAAGGATTGCTAAAGAACTTAATAGGAATGCAGCTGCGACTAAATCTATATAAGGGCGTCGGGGCGGATAAACTATCTGCTAACGTCGTCAAATAAGAAAAGGAAACTAGCTACGCGTACGGCATAGCGCTTGTAACGGGAGTCCCATTACAATATAGCTATATTATACCTTCTGCTTTTAGTATAAAGAGAATAGGCACTCTAGTAGGTAACTTATTGGGCCTAATTTAGCCCTTTTTAAGAGCACTCTCTAGGTACTTCTGTAAGATCTACAACTCTTTTTATAAGAGGTTGTAAATAGGTATCTATAGTAGCATTTTGCTTTCTTCTAAGTTAATTATATAGTTATACTTAGAGTTCTAAGGTAATATACTTATTAGCCTATTAGAGAAAACATTAATCTCTTCTTTATATATATTTAGCAGGCCAGGGTTTATAGAGGTTAAGGCAACTATTATATAGTAGTATGCTTCTAGGAGCTAGTAAAGAGAAGGGTGCAGCTAATATGTGTTTTGTAGGTATTCTTGCACTAAAAGTGTATATAGCTCTACTATAGTATACTTGATAGTTTTAGGGTTTTAATTACCTCCCCCCTAAGTTAAGGTGATCTACGCTAGCACTAAAGGGTCTCTATAGGTACTTACTACCAGTAATAATAGGTCCTCTATTATATTTATAACCAGTATAAAGAAGGAGTCCTCTGGCTATAATAAATAGACTATTTTACTAGTTTTAATATCTACTAGGAGTATATTAAGGGTGACTATTTAAAGGTGTTTAGGGTCTAAAGTACCCTAGATAAATTGTCTAGAATAAAAGCTAATTAATAAATCTACTTTTATAAGCCAATCCTATCTAAAGACTATATTATAACTATTAAATAAGCCACTCTAAAAGGTTTAGGGGCTAATAGTGTAAGGGGTACCCTAAGAGTTACTAGTAGTAACTATTAGATTATAAGCGTCCCAGATTATTATCTAGTTGCTATTAAGGAAATATATAACAGGTTTATATAAATATAGCGCGTAGCTTATAGGTAGGTTAAACCTATAGATAATATCTTAGTTAATAAGGTTAATTTAGCACTTATTGTTATATAAATAATATAGGCGGACTTTACCCTAGGGCGTATTTATTACAATATATACTATAATACGTTTTCTCTCTCCCTCTATATTAGGCCCTAGTTATAGTTAAGAGAGATACGCTACTAGGGCTTTAGGTTTTCTAAAGGCTAGCCTAACTTATTTTTACTAGCTTACTTCTAGTATTCTTTATAGTGGTTATCTATGGGTCTTTTTTAACTTATATACATACTACTAACGTCTAAGGGGTCCTTTAAGCCATCTAGCTTTTAAGTAGTCTCCCTAGGAGTTTACTTAAAGCGCTACCCTTTTTAGGTTCTGTTCCCTAAACCTAACTCTATAGAGCCTATACTATAACCGCGCTTTAAGCGTAAGGATTTATCACTACTAGCTATATAATCTTCCGCAAGCTTTATAGTATTAAGTAGTTGCTCTATATAGTTCTTACCCGTTTAATAAAGGTTTGGCAGTGTAAGGGCGCGAAGAGGCTTTGGGGAAGATTCAAAGGAATAATATAAATTCTATCTAAATCTAAGAGTATATAGCTCTTGCAGAGTACAAGACGTTATATAAAGAAGAGAAAGAAATATAGGAAACTTATAACTAAATATTTGGGGTCTTGGCAGTAGACGCGTAGGCATAAGCCTACGCGGATTTTAACAGGTTTTAACTAAATTCCATTACGTTAGTGGAATTTAGTGGAATTTAATTAAGTTAGCGGAATTTAGTGGAATTTAATTAACTTTAGCGGAATTTAGTAGAATTTAATTAAAGCGTTAAAATTTATCTGTTAAGTGTTTTACTAAGACATTTCTACTATAACTAGGCTAGTCCTGTTATAGTACCCCCCCTTTAGCCAAAGGTCTAAAACAATTTAAATTAGTTAAGAATTTATAACTTATCGCGTTATAATATATTTCGAGTTCTTTTTAATTTTAAGTTTCTTGCTATTATATTTTATGTCTTTATATTAGGTGGCAGTCATTTGCCTTTATATTATATCTATCTAGCTAGAGCAGGCCGCAAAGAATAGTCTTTATAGAATTCTTTTACTAGGGAAGGCATATTGGCCTTAATCTATTTATAGGTTTCCTAGGTTTATATTTTATATCCTTCCCACTTAATAAGAAGTTTAAATTGTTTAAATTATGTTTTCTATCGCATATTATTAATTAAGTCAATAAAGTAAGAACCATTACCGTTGTTAATAATTATAGGAGGTAGCGGCGGCACTTTGCGAGTTATAGGATTGTCTTTTAAAGGTTGTAACAAGCTTACGTAAAACATTAGGTATATTTTTATCTTAGTTAGCAGTTTAAGCTTATAGGCGTATAGGCTTAGTTTCTTCTTAAATTAGTATAGGCCCGTAAACTTCTAATTAAGTTTCTTTAAGGGCCATTAAGTCTTCAGGTTTTGTGTATTTAGGTAGGCTATATTACCTTCCTTAAAGTCCTATATAGGAGCTCGTCCTTTATTTATATGCCATTCCTATAACATTTAAGCGTACGTTAATTTACTTTATAATAGTTCTGTTAACTGCTTCATTTAATTAGCAAAGTTATACGCGTTAATTAACTGGATCCGTTTAATTGTGGGTCCTATTATATTGATTTTGGGTTATAGTTTAAATCCAAGTTAAGGGTCTTATCCGTAAGTTGCGTAGAATAGCATCACGCCTATTAATACATTTATTGTATTATTTGCAGTAAACTTAGCTAAAGGTAGCCATTTTTCCCAGTTATCTTACAGGTAGGAGCAGTATATTTATAAGTATTATTCCATAATCATGTTCGCAATTTTAGTTTAACTATCCATCTCTAGATAAAATATAGTTAAGAGTTATATTTAAATGCTTAATTGTTTATATAGAGCTTACCAGAAGTCTAAAATAAACTGGCTTCCGTAGTTAGATATTATTATATTAAGAAGTCTATATAGCTTAAAGACGTGCTTAATAAAACATTTGGCTACTAATATTATATTAATTAAGTCCATAGGAATCATATATCGCATTTTTATAAGACGGTTAACTACTACTATAATATTTATAAGCCCGCGAAGCCCTACTGCACGCGTCCACGTCGCCGCGGGTGGAAACATTATCTGGAATCCTATTCCTATTAATGGCCAAGTGCAGAGGCGATGGTAGAGAGCCGTCGCAGCGCGTGCAGCGCTGTCGTTCGACTCTATGGTGATGGGCCCGCGACGTGTACAAAGCATCACCCTTAACAACACTAGGAGCCTCACTGCCTCCGCTTAGAGCTCTTGTTCTACCATCTAGGGAGGCCTAGCAAGGGAAACTGGGATATGAAAACCGCCCGATATATAACTACCTGGCTCGCAGCCAGGCCCGAAACTGGCCTTATCCAGCTAGTTAACATGGACGCGTCCTAAGCGTATAATAGAACACCCTTAGGCTTGCACTAGCTCTAAGATTACAAAGTATGCGTAATAAGGGCGTAGGAATCCTCCTTTTATAAGAACTTATTAAGGTTAACGCGTTACAAATACTTTGTATAAAACTTATTAAGGCCCTAAGGCCACCGCAAAGAACTTGTTAAGGCCCTACCTAAAGAACTTATTAAGGCCCCTTTATAAGGGCCTATCTGGTATCTGGTATACTTAGGTAACTCAGAAAAGGGTCTTAATAGGCATAGTGCACGCGACCTAGTACAGCAACAGCAATGTAACAGCGACGCGACGGCAACTAGACGGCTTAACGAGGTAAAAACATAGGCAAAGCTCTAGGCAGCGGAAATATAGGCCAGCTTTAACAGCCCTATAGCATTCAACTTATAGTCAACTCATAGTCAACCCACAGTTAACTCACAGGCGACTCACAGGAGGGTCTTAATAGGCGTAGTACACGCAACCTAATGCGCATATATATAAGGCGACTTATAGGAGGGTCTTAATAGGCATAGTGCTCGCAACCTAATGCATATATATAGGGGAGGCTATAGGGGAAACACAGGCTAGTTAGACAAGGACTTAACAGTTAGAGATATAGGCCAGCTTATAAAAGGGGGGGACACAAGCTTAGTTAGTAGGAGAGGGGAGAGTAGGTTATCTAGTATAGAACCTAGTATCTCTACGGCCCCTCTCCTGCAAGACACGGTCGGCCTATTATAAGGAGACTCTTATAGGCAACGCAAAACGGGAACTGGCAGCAGTATAGGGTATTACGCCCCTATATTACTACTAGCCTCCCACAGGGCGTAGTATATAGTAGCTACTGCTGGCTCTAAGGACCTTACCCCTTAGCTAGGCCCTAACCCTTAGTGCACCTAATAGGCAGGCAGGATTACGTCCTAGCTAGAGAGACTACTATATAGCTTAAGAGAACGGATGCGCGTATTAGTATACTAACAGACAGAACCGTTCGCCTCTAGGGCGGTACGCTGGTAAGGTATGCTTAAGGAGCAAACAGGAGTTACTTAGGTAGGGGAGGCTTTTAGTCTAGGCCTTAACTATAAAAGGTACCCAAGGCTTCTATATTACAGGATACAGCCACGACGCCCTTGTAAGATTACGCCAGTAGGCATATAAGAAGGGAGTTGCGACCCCTAAAAGCGGCAGCTTATACCCATACCGGCGGAAATAATAAAGAAAGGCGTAAAACTAAAGGCTATAGAAGGCTCCCAAGCCGTGCAAAAGCATACTAACTCTAGAAGGAGATTCTTATATAGACCGCTAGGGGGCGGTCTAGTACTTAGGTTAACCCCATTATAAGATATCCAAAAGAATGGTAAAACCCCCTATTAATTAGTAATAGTAGCTAACTGCTTATAGAAAGCCCCCTAGGCCTTTAGGCCTAGGTAACTAGGACTAAATACTAGAAAACTGGGGTAGAGGCCTGGATAAGCAGGCATATTAAACTCTACTATATAACTACCTGTGCGGCGCTAGGGCCCAGGCCTATATAGAGGAGAAAGAAAGACGCGCAAGAGGCCAGCAAAGACAATAGTAAGGGAGAGAAAGGAGCTAAAGTAGAGCATGAAAGAGTACTGGAAAACCATCTACCGCAACACAATACTAGTTGGACCAACGCTGGAGAGACAAATAGGAGTTAAAGGTATAGAGGTAGACTTAGGCAAGGGGAACCTAAGCCGTAGCATAGGCAACGCTATAGAGGGTAAATACCTAAGGGCTCCAAAAGGGCCTAACAAAGGCGGAAAATACAATAGCAACACTCTTAAGGATAGGAATAATAGGACTAAAAGATTAGCTTTACTAGGTGGGTATCCTAGTAGGTAGCCTAAGGTGCGAATGTAGCTGGCCAAGACAGACACCAAAACACGTAATACTGTTATGCCCCTTACACACCAGCTAAGAAGTAATACTTTTAGCAGCTAGCACAGAAAACTATAATATACTACTCTCAATATAAAAAGGCCTTAAGGCGGCTACCCAGTAGCTTATTAGCCAAAATGTGCTAGACCAGTTCCGGGTTATAAAGAAAATAGCAATAGAAGGTAAAGGGGCGAGTAATAGGCGCCCCCTAATAACTCTACAGGAGTAGAGTACAGTGTGTAATACTAGCGCGTCCGTAGGTTTGTTACGGTAGCAGTAGTTCCCAAGGAGGTTAAAAAGTAAGGTAGTAGAGCACCACTGGTGACTTACAGGCGACTTATAAGCGAGCCCCAAAAGGCGGGGAGATGGATTACAGGGTTTTCTCAAATAGAGTTTTCTCCCCACATTTATATAAGGAGTAGTCCGCGTGGGCCCAACAGGGATCCGAATCAGACGTTAAGCAATGAATAATAATAATAATAATATTTATAAACCCATTACTATTAGGCAAGTTAACTATAAAGTTAATTAAGATATCGCGCCATCTTTATATTAGGATTAGTAGCAGTTAAAGTACTTCTTACTTCTTTATATAAGAGGGTTTTCCATATATACACATCCTATATACTTAAACGTATTTTTGTATATTGTTACGGCGCTAGTACATTGCCGCACATTGCCGCAAATTGCCGTCACGTGACTAGAGAATTGTATATAACTTTGAGCGGTGCTTCTGTTCTTCCCCTTTCCTTTCTCTAGCTTTGGATCCTCGTTTATAGACAATCCAATCGTATAGGCTTGCGCGACCTTCTTGCCGTGCTTGTGCCTTAATTAACTAAGTCGCTAACATTATCTAAAGCTTATTCTACTCTCTTTCTTCCTAAGAAGGAACTTAAATATATCTATAAGGATATAGAATAGGACCCTAAGGATATTACTAGAACTATAAGGATAGGATAGAACCAAAAGAATACAAACAGAATGTAAAACCTAAGAATAGGACACACACGGACCAGAACCCCTAGAAAATAAATAAACACCGGAAATTACCTAAAACCCCTACCACTATGCTAAGAAATACAGCAGCCGGTAAAGCTGCTGTAGGACCCGTAAATACCTCTAATAGTAAAATAGTTGCTGTCTTAACCCCCCAAGAAGAGCTTATAGCAGCTAATACTAAAATTAAACGGCTTTAAGAGCTGCTTAAAACTAAAGACACCCCTACACCTAGTAAGGAGTTATTAGACACCTAGAGACTTGCTATAGTCCTTAAGGCCCTAGCCCAACGTATAGTATTAGTATTATTGCGGTCCGCAAAGGTTGTAGACCCCTTATTACTTACAGATGGAACTGACCCTATATTTAATAACTAAAAGCTTTAATTGCAGGGCAAGCTTAAGATTAATACGGACTACTTCCCTAATACCTAGGCTAAAATGGCATACGTCTTCGGCCGCACCGGCGGTGACGTATAGATATACCTACGTCCGTAATACGCCTAGGACTTAGCAGACCCCTTCCTCTTGGAAAAAGAGATAATTAACTACCTATCTTCTATTTATAAGGACCCCTTTAAAGTATAAAACGCCCGGCTTAATTATAAAAGCCTAAATATAAAAATAGTAGAGACCTTCTTAGTCTTCTAAACCCACTTCCTATACCTAGCTGGATAGGCTTAGATCCCTTAGGAAGATCTAATGCCAGACCTCTTTAATAAGCTTACCCTAGACCTATAGCGCGCTATACTGCCGGTTTATACTACCGTATAGACGCTAAAGGAACTTATAGACTAATGCCTAGCTATTGACTAGGGCCTTTATTAAATTAAGGCACGTGCTAAGTAGTATAAGATTAAAAGCTCTGTAAACTAGAATATAAGTACTATAAGAATGGGCTATAGCGCCCTAGTAAGATCTGTAACCCCTATAGCACCGGCCGTATAGCCCGCCGCTAATTTAGCAGCTAGCTGTGCAGCTAGTCCTGCCGTAGGTCTAGTAAATGCTTAGCCTATATACAGCAACCCTTATATATAGGCCCTTAGTGATTAGGGAGCTTACTTCTCTTGCGGCCAGAAGGGCTATATTATAAAGGATTGCCTAACAAACGCAAAAGTGGGCGAGGTTCTGTTAATCTAGGAGGATAGCACGGAGTTAAAAAAAGAGAAACCGTAGAGGAAGACTCCTCTCTAGGATTAAAAGGGATTAATATATTATATATTAATCTGGGTTGGCTAGTTAGTGGAAGAAGCTATACTATCCCTTATACTTTATTCCGCAATAGATATTAAGTTTTAACCTCTGCTTTAGCTAACTCTAAAGCAAATGCCTTTACCTTAATAGACACCTAGTGTGCTATAAAGCTGGCTAACCTTTTAAATATATCTATTAAAGAACTGCCCAAACTAATTCCTATTTATGGGTATAACGGACAGATAGGGCCACCTATTATAACTATCTTGCGGATTTACCTCTGTGTTAATAGACAAAGGCAGTATAACATCCCCTTACTTATTACGGACCTAGGAAGCCATAATATAATTTTAGAAAGAAAATGGCTAGCCTATTTAGGCTTACAGCTTAATATACGGAGTAGATAGTTTATTTAGCCTAAAACCCTACCCCCAACTCCTTCCTTTATAAAAGAAATTAGCATTATAATAGAGAACCTTGTTTGGCTATAGATAAACACTATTTACTAGGCCGATGCTATGCGTAGGGACTAGGCTTTTAAAAAGGACGTGCAGCTTAACCTATAACAGATCTGTATACTACGCCGCCCCTAGACTACCTATATTATGCCACCCACACTAGAGATTAAAAAAGGTAGTAAAAAGCTAGTGGAGCCCCCTATAGGGAACTTAGGCCCTATATAGCCATAAAGAATAGCAAGGAGCATTAGACGCTATACTAAACGTATAAACTGGAAGGACAACTTATAAAAAATGGAATGTGAGCTAAGGAAGATTATAAACCCTATACCGTAAAATATGGCCTAATAAAAGTCTGTAAAGAAACTTACGGACCTTCTCCTAGTTAATATCTAATATATTGGCGCCGTAGGATTCTACTAGAACTTGGTTTAACCTAATACTATTACCTTTACTACTAGCTTATATAAAATTAATTAAATAATTAAGGAAAAGGAAAGCGAGCTTAGTAGATAGGAAAGTAAGCTTATGGACGAGGAACTAGTAGAATAGAAACTACCCTATTAACACTAGAAATTTAAGGACGTATTCTCTAAGGCAGCGTCTAATATACTCCCGCCTTACTGACCGTACGACTATAAGATTGAGATTAAGCCAGATAAGGAAAATATACTTAGCTATAGCCCCCTTTATTAGCAGTCTACTGCCAAGTTATAGGCTATAAAGTAGTACCTTATTAATAACCTAAATAAGGGCTTTATTAAGCCTAGTTAAGCCCCTTTTAACTTGCCTATTCTCTTTACTAAAAAGCTAAATAGAGGACTTTGTTTCTGTATAGACTACTATAAACTTAATAATATAACCCGCAAGGACCGCTACCTACTACCCTTACTTAATAAGACTTTAACTTAAATAAGTAGAGCTAAAATCTTTACTAAGCTTAATATCCGTTAGGCCTTTTACCGGATTAGGATAGACCCTAAATTAGAAAATCTTACTATATTTCGGACCCGCTATGGAATATATAAATATAAAGTACTTCCTTTTAAACTAACTAATGGACTGGCTATGTACTAGCGATATATAAACAATATACTCTTTAACTACCTTAACAACTTCTATACAGCCTATCTAGATAATATTATAATCTACTCTAAGAATAAGTTAGAATATAAGGAGTATGTCTATAAAGTCCTATAACAGCTCCGCAAGGCTGGCCTCTAGGCCAATATTAAGAAATTGGAATTTAGTGTTAAGTGTATAAAGTACCTAGGTTTTATTATTAGTATAAATGGAATTAAGGCCGACCTAGAGAAAACAGCTGTAATTAACTAGTGGACACCCCTACGGACCGTAAAGGGGGTATAATTATTTTTAGGTTTCTATAACTTCTACCAACGCTTTATTAAGAACTATAGTAGAATTACCTAGCCTCTTAACCGCCTTACTAGGAAAGACTAGCTATTCCACTTTAACGCTATATATATGCAGGCCTTTAATAAGCTTAAAAAACGGCTGGTATTGGCTCCCCTACTTGCCCACTTTAACCTAGAACGGCCCTTAATGCTAGAAACTGATGCCTTAAACGGCGTAATAGCTGGTGTTTTCTCCCAGAAGCAACTGGATGGAGAATAGTACCCTGTTATATACTATTTAAAGATTATAATAGATGCTAAGCTGAACTACTATATCTATAATAAAGAAATGCTGGCTATTATCTCTAGCTTTTAGCACTAGTATGTATAGCTAGAGGGGACCCCTAAGCCCATTAAGGTAGTTTCGGATTATAAGTGTCACGGGACACCTCCGTGACACCTTATACACGTCCACCTGTTCCCACCTGTTTCCACCTGTTTCCACCGACGCAGCAAGAAGAGACCGACCGCGAGACGACAATCTAACGGCAATCTGCCGCATTCTGCCATATTCTGCCAAGTCCAGCGAATCCTGCCAAGTTCTGCTAGGACCGCTACTCAAATCCTATTCTGCTCCGTGCACGTGTCGACTAAGCAACCAAACTAACGATATATACCCTTTCTTCCCGTTTCCTTACCTTCTCTCCTTACGCAACGTCTTAATCTTATTACACAGTTTATATATATAGCTTAATAATATCTACTTTGCTATATATTATTACCACTTGTACTCGCTCCGTAATACTACATTACGTTAAAAACCTATACTCCGCCCCACCCTGCCCCGTCCAAAATATAGAACGACCTCGAAGCCCCTATAACGGCCGCTAACATTATATCTGCACTTTAAGAATAATTGGTAAATATATAGAAGTCTTTTATAGACGCCCTTACACAGAATAAGGCCGCTATAGCTAAATAATAAGCTAAATAAGAAGCACGGCACTAGGAATTAATAGAAGCACTTTAAGAAGAAGTCTGTACCCTTAAGGCACTTATGTTAGGGCCCTAAGACCAAATACTAGCCTAAGAGGCTACTAACACGCCACCCATAGATAAGATAAAAATAACCAAATCTGGACCTGGCTTGTTGGGTGCGAACCTTAAGCTAGCTACGGATGTTTATCCTATAAATCCGTCTACTGCACTGTAACGATTTAAAAAACTACTAGACCCCCTAGTATTTACCAGTAAACAATAAGAGCTTTAATTATTCTTAAGCCGACTTAAGAATAAGCTAACTAGTAATGCTAACCGTTACCTAACTAAAGCTAACCAACTCTACTACGCCCTAAGTTAACTAGGAGGAAACGCAGCTAACCTTGTTAAACCTCTCTAGCTAAACTTAGTATAGAGCCTAGTCATACTTCTTAAAGCTATATACGGTAACCTAAACCGCTAAGCTACCGCTTAAAGAAAGATAAATTATATAACTTAAGAAAAGAAAAGCTTCCTAGTATACTTCTCTGAATTTAACCGTTATATAAAGGAAACAGGCTAGAATAACTCCGTACTAGTTAATAGCCTTATTAAATTCCTAAGCCCTAAACTAAAAACCCCCCTAATAGGTGTAGATCTACCAGGAGCCCTTAACGCCTACGCAAACGTTATTAATAAACGGTATAATAATATACTATGCCTAATACCTAAGCCCACTCCCTAATATAATATAATAACTCTATAAATGTCTACTAAGTTATTATCTTAGCCTAAGCACCCTAACGCCATAAACATTAATATAGGGACCCTAGGATACGCTCTATTAGGGTCCCCTAAATAAAAACAACGTATTAAGCTAGGCCTTTACTTTAAATGCGGAAGCAAGGACTATATCTTAAGATACTACTCCGTCCCTATACCCCAATACAATATATAAACGGCTAATACTAACAACCGTTTACTGTATTAATCCTCTAGTTACCGCCCCTAATCTTTACCTAGTTCTAGCCCCATATCTAGTAAGCACCACTTATAAGGATAAAGTTACAACTAATGTCCTATAGGAACCCCTTCCCGCTCGCTACTAAAAGGCATATTTTAGAGTTAAGTCGCTCTTTGGGACAGCTATATTATAGGATCTTGTTAAATATATTAGATATAGCAAACCCTAACTCTTAGGATTGTAGTATAACCGTTAACTGCCGTCTTTAGTATAAAGGTTAATAGGCTAACGCTTAAGTCCTAATTAACACAGGAGCTAGCGGCATAGGATTTATTAATAAGATCTTTGTATAAGATAATAGGTTTACCCTAATATCCCTTAACTGACATATTAATGTATTTGGATTTAATGGCAAACGCACTGTCTTAGGCCGTATTACTTATATAGCGGCCCTAAGACTCCAATACCTAAACCACGAAGAATTAATTAAGCTCTTTATAACTACCCTAGGTCACCCAGTAATCCTTAGATAACCCTAGATAAAGCTATATAAGGTAACCATTAATTAGAACAACCTTAAGCTTCTATTTACCGCCTCCCATTATAAGCAGAAGTGCCTTATAACTCGCTACTTAGACCCTAAACCAAAATCTAAAAAATCCACTAGGATCTATCAGTCTAAAATTTCCACTAACGTCCACCCTATACCTAAAAAGTCTACCTAATTCCACCGAATTCCACTAATATAAGATTTCCACTAACGTCTACTAAGAACCCGGAATTTATACTAGACTATACGAATTAACTCTAACTGCTGCACCCTAAACCAAGCAGAAGCTTAAGCTTAATATACAAAGGTACTAGAAGAACTGGTATTCCACTATAAAAAGGATACTTAAAGAACCCGAACCCGAATCTAATACTAACTCCGTACCTAATACTAAACCTAAAACCGCGTAAGAAACTAAGGATAATCTAAGCCCGCTCGACACCTTAGATATCTACATAATTAGAGTTACCCCATTAGTACGACTCGCCAAGAAACCTAAATATACGATCTTTGCTGTTACAATGGCCAATATTAAGAAGGCCTTAGTACTAAAGAAGCACACTAACCCGGCCATAAAAGTACCAGTAGAATACTATAATTATTTAGATGTATTCTTATGAAAGGAAGCTAATAAGCTACCAGAATGCCGTCTATATAATTATAAGATTATAGTTAAAGAAGGAAAACATCCTGGATTTGGACCCTTATACGGAATGTCCCGAAACAAACTCTAGGTACTATAGAAGTACTTAGACGAATATCTGGATAAAGGGTTTATTAGAGCAAGTTCTTTACCTATAGCCGTACTAGTAATCTTTGTTAAGAAACCTAGCGGCAGTCTACGCTTCTGCGTAGACTACTAAGCTCTTAACACTATTACTGTTAAGAACTAATACCTAATCCCGTTAATCCAAGAGACACTAAACCAATTAAGTAAGGCTCGCTTCTATATAAAGCTTAATATTATCTATATATTTAACCGCCTCCGTATTACAAAAGGAGATAAATGGCTTACTGTATTTCGTACTTAATACAGATTATTTAAATACTTAGTAATGCTATTCGGCCTTACAAACGCCCCAAGTTTATTCTAACACTTTATAAATAACACTCTGCGCCCATACCTGGACGTCTTTTATACTGCTTATATTAACAACATCTTAATATACAGCAATAATCTGGCTAAATACCAAAAACATATTAAACTGGTCCTGCAAGCCTTGCGTGGAGCTGGCCTATAATTAGATGTAGATAAATGCGAGTTCCACAAAACAGAAGTCCTATACCTTAGACTCATTATTTCTATAGACGGCGTACAAATAGACCCTAAGAAAGTTAAAGTAATTGTAAACTGGTAAGAACCTAAGAATGTTAAGGACGTAAGGGCCTTTATAGGCTTCGCCAACTTCTATTAACGGTTTATTAATAACTTCTCCGCCTTAGTTTCACCCCTTATAGCCTTAACCCAAAAGGATAAAGCCTTTGTTTTTAATAAGGAATATAAGAAGGCCTTTGCTTATCTAAAGGTTATATTTACTACTATACCTATACTCTAATACTTTAACCTAGACCGAATAAGTGTTATAGAAGCTGACTTATCTAATTATATTACTAGAGGCATTCTGTCTTAATATAACAAGGAAGGAGTATTATACCCTATAGTATACTTTTTAAAACGACTAGGCCTAGCCAAATACAATTACGAGATCTACGATAAGGAATTGCTGGCTATTATTAGATGCTTTAAGCAATAGCAACTAGAACTAAAAGGAGCTGGATTCCCAATTAAAGTTCTTAGTAACTATAAAAACCTATAGTACTTTATAACCACGAAACAGCTAAGCCACCGTTAAGCCCGCTAGTTAGAATATCTATCCTAATTCCAATTCTTAATTACGTACCGCCTAGGCGTTTAAGGCTAGAAGCCTAATGCCCTAACCTAACGTTTACAGGACGCACTAGCTTAAGAAGAAGCGCGCTCCTACCGCAATTAAACCCTGCTCCGCCCTAAGCTATTTAAACCTCCTACTAAAGATCTTATGGTATACGTCCTTAAAATAACCAATCGAACTATTGAATAGATTATAGTTAACGAATATCCAAATAATAAGTTTATTTAAGAGACGCTTAAGCTAATTTAAGATAGCGTTAGACACTCTAAAAAGATTTCTCTAAGTAAATACAAAGCCCGCGAAAACCGCTTATACTACTAGAACCGCCTAGTTGTCCCTAATCACAATAAACTTAAGCTTAAGCTTCTTAAACACCTACATAATCTACTAGTAGCTGGCCACCTAGGCTAAGGAAAAACCCTAGAACTACTCTAACGGGAGTACTACTGGCTAAACATATATAATATAATATGGAAGTACGTCTCTAGCTGCTATACCTGCCGATAAGCCAAAGCTTTACATAAGACGTATAACGGCTTCCTAAAACTACTACCTGTTCCAGACCGAAGATAAAAGGATATCTTAATTGACTTTGTTGTTAACCTCCCCATAAGTAAAGGCTATACAAACATTATAGTAGTTATAGACCAACTATCTAAGATAAGACACTTAATCGCCTGCCCTAATATATTAACACCTGCCGTTGCCTAACTATTCCTAGATTATATATAGAAACTTTATAAACTCCCTAAAACAATTATCTCTAATAGAGGCCGCTAGTTTATCTTAGCGTTCTAGAAAGAACTAACTACCTAACTCCGCATTAAAGCACTGTTGTCTATAGCATATTACTTAAAAATAAATGGTTAAATAGAATGTGCAAATGCTATAATAGAATAGTATATTTAGATATACACGTCGTATTTATAGGATAACTGGATAGACTGGCTTGCATTTACCGAGTTTACTGTAAATAACTCCGTCTTAGAAACCACAAAGGTCTCCCCGTTTCTGGCTAATTATAGCTAGCACCCGCGAATGGGTTTTAAACCCTTTAGTAATATTCCTCGCCTAGCTTATTAGGCCTTATAAGTTACAGAAGTAAACAAATTTGTAAAGAAGATGGAAGAACTATAAGAGTTCTTTACTAATAAAATAACATAGGCCTAGTCTATCTATAAAGCCGCAGTAAATAAGAACCAAACCCTAGCACTAGTTTACTAAATTAGTGACTTTGTCTAGCTAGACGTAAGAAATCTAAACACAAAATAACCTACTAAGAAATTTAATTAGAAGAACGCCAGCCCTTATAAGGTCAAAAAAGTTGTTTTTCCTTATGCCTACTAACTGAAGCTCCCTAATACGGTTAAAATCCACCCCATATTCTATACGTTAGTCCTCCGCCCTACCGCCCCTATATTAGACGCCCTACCTAGACAGATTTAAGACCCTCTCCCACTAATTAAAGTAGATGGTAAGGATGAGTACCTCGTTAAAAGAGTTGACGATATTAAGTCGGATAAACGGAAATATAAATATATATACCTTACGAAATAGAGAGGCTTTATTAAGCCCTTATGGGAACCCGTTAACTCTATAGGACTTATATAAGCCGCAGAAGACTTTTACAAACTCCACCTAGAACTACTATAGCCCCATCTCGCAGAAGCTTAAGTTTAAAGGGGGGGTACTGTTACGGGACACCTCTATAATACCTTATACACGTCCACCTGTTTCCACTAACGCAGCAAGAAGAGACCGACCGCGAGACGACAATCTGATGGCAATCTGCCGCATTCTGCCATATTCTGCCAAGTCCACTAAATCCTGCCAAGTTCTGCTAGGACCGCTACTCGAATCCTATTCTGCTCCGTGTACGTGTCGACTAAGCAACCAAACTAACAATATATACCCTTTCTTCCCGTTTCCTTACCTTCTCTCCTTATGTAACGTCTTAATCTTATCACACAGTTTATATACATAGCTTAATAATATCTACTTCGCTATATATTATCACCACTTATACTCGCTCCGTGACAATAAGGCCCTAGAATACTTTATAATAATTAAGGCCCTTACGGCTTAGTAGGTACGCTAGGCGGATATCCTATCTTAGTTTAACTTCTTAATTATATATAGACTAGGCGCTATAAACTGTGCGGATACTCTTATAAGGCGTAAACAGGACCTAGGTAACTAGGCGGCTGTAAAGATCTTATTATAGACCTAGATACTACTATAACTAGAGCACCTTAACCCCTAGATATAGGCAGAACTAAGTACAGACTCCTTAGGTGCCGAGATATATTCTATTAACCCCTTAGGATTTAACTTTATTAATAAATTGCTATAGGTAAACTGTATAGCCTCTTCCCTATAGGAGTACCGCGAAAAGGTAAAGAATGTTACCAGCCTATAGTCCCTTAAAAATGGATTACTTAAGTATTAAGAACGGCTAGTAGTAGTAGAGGAATAGAACCTATGGACTTGGCTTATTGCCAAAGCACATGCCTAGGTCTCTACGGCCTACCCTAGAAAAAATAAGACCTGCAGAATTATTAGCGACCGCTACTACTGGCCTAGAATGGCTATGGATATTAACTACTATGTATAGAACTATAACAACTGCCGTAGGTCTATAATTCTATAAGATAAGACCCTAGGGCTATTAAAGCCACTCTTAATACTAGAACGCCCCTAGTAGCATATCTCTATAGACTTCTATAAGTTACCTACGGACCGCGATGGATATAATATAGTATAATTTTAGTTAACCGCTTTAGCAAGCGCCCGTTCTTAATCCCCTGTTATAAGAATATTAATACTAAAGAGGCGGCCTGACTGTATATCTACTACGTCTATTGAATTTACGGACTACTAGATACTATTGTATCCGACTACAGGCCGTAGTTTATATCAGCCTTCTAGAATAAGTTTACCCGGATCCTAGGTATTAGGCTAAAGCTCTCTATAGTATACTACCCTTAGACAGATAGTTAGACGGAGATTATAAATTAATACTTAGACTAGAGACTCTAGCCCTTTATTAACTACTTTTAGGACAACTAGGGTGAACTACTACCTATAATAGACTACGCCTAGGCAACCTTACCCTATAACTCTATAGGGTTTGCACCTATTTAGCTAGAAATGGGATACTTACCCTATATAAGCTTTAACTGGGAGAGACCGGAAGGACTATAAACCGTATATAAAAAACTATCTTATAAGGAAGCATAGTAGTATGCTAGACGCTTAGAAGAAGCATAGGCGGTAGCCCATAAGAACCTAGAGAAGGCCTAGAAATTAATAGAATAGTAGGCAAATAAGCATAGGCGCGAGCCTAACTTTACCGTAGGCGATAAGGTCTGGGTTATAATTGTCACGGGACTGCCCGCGACACGCGCTACGCTAGACGCGTAGCTTTCCTTTCCTTGTTTGATATCGCTTGACAGATAGTTTATCCGCCCCGATTGCCCCTATATAGATTCAGCCGCAGTTGCATTCCTGTCGAGCTCTCCAGCAATCCTTTTGAGTCTTCACGACAGCCGTACGTAGCTATCAATTCCACGAATCTGATGCTTGTTCATCTAGCGTTCGCATGTGATACATCGTCATCGTGACAATAATAAAGAACTGAAAGACAGAACGGCCTAACCGTAAGCTAGACTATAAGATGGCAGGACTATATAAGATCCTTAATAAAGAAGGCAACTTATATAAGGTTAAACTCCCAAACTTAATTAAAGTCCACCCTATTTTCTTACCAGATAAGCTATGGAAAGCTATAAATAACCTACTACCTAGATAAAAGAATGAGCCTCTACTACTGATTTAAGTTAATAGCAATAATAAATAGGAAGTTAATAAAATACTAGGCTATAAACTAGTATAAGGAACGCTAAAATACCGTATTTAATAGAAAGGTTATAATCTAGACCTAACCTAGTACCCCGCCTGAAACTTTATAGGTTGCTCCTAGAAGCTTAAAGAGTTCTATAACTAATACCCTAACGAGCTAAAACCCCTAAAGTATCTAGATAAGTGGATAGAGTGCTAGTATAGTAAAGATAATAAGCTACCTGTTAAGTATATAGATAAGAACACCCTATAGATATAATACGGACATATAAAGCCTAAGGGCAGGCTTTTTTGGAGGGGGGGGGGTAATGTTACGGCGCTGGCATATTGCCGTACATTGCCGTAAATTGCCGTTACGTGACCAGAGAATTGTATATAACTTTAAGCGGTGCTTCCGTTCTTCCCCTTTCCTTTCTCTAGCTTTGGATCCTTGTTTATAGACAATCCAATCGTATAGGCTTGCGCAACCTTCTTGCCGTACTCATGCCTTGATTGACTGAGTCGCTAATATATATAGTTGTGCATTATAGGCCAGTAATATACTTATTAAATAATCTTATAAGTCTTTATATAGCTAGGATGTCCTACTATAGGGGAGTTGTATATAAATTTAAGTATTTTAAATTGTAAAGGTTTGGAATTCAGGACTACTATCTTCTATTAATAGTACAATTAATTATTTTAGATTTCGTATTTAGTAAGTGTAATATCCTTATGCTATTATTTTCCTATTTAAATTGCTTTTATTATATTAATTATCCATACATTATTCTTATATTTGTATTCCATTAACTTATTAATTTCTATTTCCTATTTATTAACTTCCAATTTATTTCTTTTAAGTTCTATATCTAGGAATATAGGACGCAGTTTTTTAAAGCGTTTAGGGGGCAGTAAGATCTGTAATTAATTTATAATCCGTTTATTTAAAGCATTCGCAGGTAAGTCCTGTAATTATTATATTAATATATTAGGCTTTTAATTAAGTTTACCCGGTTAATATATAATCTTAAAGTTAAATTATAAGAGGTATTCGGCCTAATAAATTTGGCGCTGCGTTAATTGTTTTATAGTTATAAAGTATTATAGGTTCTTATAGTCCGTTAACACGCGTATTAGAAATAATAATCCTTCTAGCTTAGGACGCCATTATTTAAAGCATCTAATAATCGCAAGCAGTTCCTTATTATATATCTTATAGTTTAATTTAGCAGGGGTGAGTTTTTAGGAGAAAAAGGCTACTAGACATAGTTTGCCATTCTTATTGTATTGTAATAATACTCCCCCTAACGCATAATTAGACAAGTCAGTTTTAATAGTATATTTAAGGTTAGGGTTAAAGTAAGTAAAAATTAAAGCAGTTATAAAGCGATGTTTTAAATTATTAAAAGCTTATTTATATCTAGCAGTTTATTTAAATTTTAAATTTTTCCTTATTAGGTTTACTAATGGCTAGGTAATTTCTAAGAAGTAGTTAATAAATTAATAATAGAAATTTGCAAATCCTAAAAATCCTTAAATATCTTATATGTTGCTAAGGCTTTCCTAGTTTATAATTATAGCAACTTTTTTAGGGTCTATTTTAATTCTATTATAGGATATAATTAAGCCTAAGTATATAACCTTAGACGCGTAGAACTTGTATTTCTTAATATCACATTATAAGCTCGCGTCTTATAAGCGTTTAAGGACTGTTGGGAATGAGGCAAGTTGCCGTCACGCAAGGCATATTGCCGTCACGTGTTGATATGGCCCTAGCGTGGTGAGGAACCTTAAGTTCCTCACCCCTTTCCTCATTCCTATTAAGAATCAATTAACCATCATCATACTATCTACGAACCGTAGCTACGTGATATTACCTTATATTACCAACACTGATTAGTGGTTAACTTCACTATTATACCATAGAGCAGCTAGGTATTCCACTAAAAAGAGATAAGCTACTATACCAGTGCTACTCGTGCTAGAGAAAGCTGTCTTTTAAGGTTAGAACTAGTCCTAAACTTTAAATAGAACTCTTCCACAAATCTAAGGATTTAAAAGGCCAGAACTGGTCCTAAGCCTTTCTAAGATTACAGATTCTTGCGTCTATTACGCAGAATAACACGCTTTATAAGTCTTCGCGATTTAAGGCCAGAACTGGTCCTAAGCCCTATAATTGTAAATACACGTCCAAATACGTACTAAACGACAATCCCTACACCAATAACACTTCCCTCCCTCCAAAAACATGGCTACGCCTACTTTAAATAACTGGAAAGACTCCTTACCACTAGGGGTAGCTAAGCACGCGAAACTTATTAATAAAGATTAGAACGAATTCGCCTTTAATACAACAACTTATACTATAAAACAAGTTAACGGCTTTCTCCTACACCATATTATATTCTACCGAAATAGATGCTACGCTAATTCACAACTATAGGAGTATTTCAGGGAGGATTTCATGGGATGGACTACTAATACCTAGGCACTTAGCAACGTTAATATTATTTAGGATTTTCAAGACTTCCTCCATAGGAATAGGGTATATATTGCTAAGAACAGTAACCCAATTGCTAGTAATATTTAGGCCGTTATTACTAGTACAGAAGAACCAATATAGACGGAAGCTAAAATTATACGTTAACTATAGAAACCTAAAAACAACCTATATTCTTTAGAAGGCAACTTTAATTTATATTAAAACCCTTAGAACGCTAACCCCCTACCTAGAGCTGCTCTCCCACCTAGAGGTGCCCTCCTACTTAAAGTTGCTCCGCCTCCACCTCCTCTACTCTAGCTAACCGGTAAGCCTTTACCACAAGAAGTCATGAATCTGATAAAGGTATATTCGGATAAAGAAAAAAAGTTTAGAGGAGAACTATACAACATACTCAGAGCAAAACTACAGGTCTTCTATAACTGTTATAATAAGGTCGGAATTCAACGCTACTAGTACTACTACGCTTTCTCCATCATATTAAAGGGACGGGCAGTAACATTCTATTATAACCATATTATGGGTAAAAACTATAGCTTTAACGTAATGCTTTAGCTCACTAGAGCTCACTTTAAGACTAATAAGAATTGCCAACTTTATATATCTAAATAGCGGGAGACTATATTTTAAAGAGTTATTATTTCTAACCCAACAAAGACTTATTTAGAGTGCCTTTAATTACTCTTTAATAAACTCTAGAAAATCCAACATAGCCTTACCAAAACTTACTAAAATAAGAACAGCCTAAGGGACCAGGTTATCTTAGCATGCTATGGCGTTCCTAAGTGCAACTTGGCGCTATACAAACCTGTAGATATGTTTAAAGGAGTATATACTAAGCTACGCTCCGCCATAGGTACTGTAATACGAATATAAGAATCTTAACAGTTCTATACTAAAAACCCTACCTAACTAAGTATTCCCAACTAACACAATTACAACTGGACTGATCAAACATATAGTGGCCATGGTAGGGAATACGGAAGAGGATACAATTAACGTCAACCATAAGGCAACCGTGGAGGTCCTAGTAGAGGTTTATTTCAAAGTAATCACCAAAAGAAGTGCTATGTTTATAAAAAGCCAAATTACTAGTTAACTAGACACTCCCTTAATAAGTAAAAAGAGGCATATAACAAGTTCTATTAAAGTGCAAGAAACGTCGGAAATTGTAAGGTTATTATGGCCTACTTCCAAAGCTTCCTAGTTTAATACGAAGGCGTAGAAGACCTTAAGGGTGAGGTTAATAAGACCAAATAGCTCCTTATAGATATGGAAATTAAGGACTACTTACCTAACCAATACTTTACTAAGTATAGTAAGGTAAATAGTATATAAACCGTTGCTGTTCTTAATAACCAATCTACACTCCATTTTATTATAAAGTTAGATATCTTTAATAAGCCAAAGGAGAGCTCCGCGTTTTCCTTTAACAATAGATACTTAGCGAACGTCTTCTATGGTATTATACCAGATACTAGAGCTGCAGGAGTATCTATAGTAGGAGAACCTTAAGTTCGAGCCCTTTAGCAGCTTAATAGCTCTGTTCAGATTAACTATTTAACGGCAGGCCAACATATAATTCGTTTTAGCAAAGGTACTGCAATCTCTTTTAGTACAATTAGGGTTCAAACCCCCTTAGGGTATATCACTTTTTATATTATTCCTACAAACACTCTATTTCTATTTTGCATTAAAGATATAGATAAATTAGGCGTCAGGCTTAATAACCTTAAGAATATACTTATTTAGGGAGACAATCAGGTACCTGTTATACGCAAATAGGGTTACCCCTAGTTGCTCCTTTATTAACTAGAAAAGAATGTTGCTTAAAGCTACTTAACTAAGTTAGAATTACGCCAACTACACCGTTATTTTGGCCACCTATCCGTTTATTAATTGCTTAGGGTTCTTTAGCAAGTAGGCTATGAAGTCAAGGTTAAGGCAATTAAGCATCTTATAAAATACTACTACCACTGCTAAATAAACCAGAGGTCCCCTAGCCGATTTAAGTTCACCCTTAAAGATAACTATAACTTCAACTTCTATATTATCATCAACGTTATGTATCTTAGCGGCAAGCTAGTACTTTAAGTTATTAACTTCTTAACCTCCTTCCAAGCCGCACGATTCTTAAAGGATATGTTAGCTAGAAACGCATAGGATACCCTTTAGTTATACTAGATTAATATCTACCTAGGACCCCCTAATTAAATCGTCTATAATATAGGAAAGAACTTCTTATCTATAGAGTTTTAATAATAAACAAAGGCAATAGCAATTAAGGTTAAGGAAGTCCCTATTAAGGCATATAATAGTATTAAAAAAGTGGAGCGATATCACACGCCATTACGCCGCGTATATAAGATTATCTCTTTAGAACTAGAGGATACTAGCAAAGAACTTACCTTATAAATAGCTGTTAAAGCTATTAATAATTCTGCTAGCCTAGATAAACTTATACCCATATTACTAGTCTTTGGCGCCTACCCTTAAATAACTAACAATTCTCCACTATCTCCCTCTATTGTGTAACGAGCTAAGGCTATTCACAAGGCAACAAAGGAGGTATAATATCTCTACGCCACACGCCAAGTCAACAACGTACTAGGAATAAGAAATGGCCCAAACACCTTAATTACGTTTAATCTGCCACTCCAGTCTAAGGTACGCGTATAGCATAAAAAGGGAGAATAGTTAGGCCCACATTAACTTATTATAATTAATGGCCAGACTTGCACTATTTAGATACCTTATAGACCTACTTAATTCCGTTTAACTGTTATTAAGCCTTACTATAAAGATAACAGTTCTAAGCCTTTGCAGGATACTATAGAAAATGCCTTAGAGGAGAGCTACAATTAATGTACTCTAGAAGGCGACCACAATTCTAATATAATTATAGTAGATATGCCGCAACTATAACGCGGTAGAGGTTGCCTAAAGGGATTATAAAATCGCCAACATCTTGTTAATTTTAAAGAGCAATTTATTGCCGCTATTAAGAATAGAGTTAAGCTATTAATGGCCTTTATAATAGCTAAGGAGAAGGCTAACTTTAAACTTGTAAAACAGCTCTAAAAGGAAGGTTATATTATAACTCTAGGAGCTCCTTTCTAAGCATCTAATAAGTAGGAGATTGATAGTCTTATTATAAGAGGAGTCTTTAAATTTAAGAAATATGACCCTACTAAGTTTAATAAAGTTCGTATCTTTAAATTAAGAATAGTTAATAAAATTAAGGGCAAAGCTACTAACGCCCCATTTAAGAAATTAAGGCTTATTATCTAAGGTTACAATAATAATAGTAAGGAGGTAATTCTTATATAATCTCCTATAATTTAACAAGCTAGTTAGTAAGTTATTATTACACTAGCTCCCTCCTTAATAAAGAATAGAATAGCGGTTTATTTATAAGATATCACTTAGGCCTATACCCAATTAGAGACGCACCTTTAGCGTTTAATATTAGCATACCTTCTAGAGCAAATTCGTTACTAATATCCCAAAGATACAATTATAGTTGTGCTTAAGCCATTATATAGAATCGTAGAGGTAGGAACCTATTGGTGGGCTACCTACAGCAAGTACCATAAAGAGAAGCTTTTAATAACTATTTCTATATTTAACCTATGCTTCCTAATTACAACCATAGGAACTCTATTTGGAATTGTTAGTATATAAACTAATAATATAATTATCTTAGAAGACGACCAATTCTTAGCTCTTAAAGAAGATAAGTTAGTAAAGGCAAATCTTATAGCAAAGCTAAAGGAAAAGCTTAATTTAACAACACTATTACTCTTTAATAGATGCACCCTCTCCCTAAACAAGGATTCTATTGCTTTACGCTAGAAGGGTTAAGGTAAGAAGATTGACGTTATTAACGCTAATTCTCTAAAGTAAGGATATATAGAGCAACGCGCTTATAGAGCTTATATTGCTTCTATCTGTTAACCTAAGGCTTTATTTAATCTTTCTATTGCCGCCCAACACTAGGAACCAACTAAGAATAATATTCTTACCCTAAATAAACGTCTTTCCTGGCAAATAAACTATCTTAATTAGGGACTACTCTATATGCCTATTAATCTTCCTACCGCTAAGCTCTTTGTATTTGTTAATAGATTATTTATAAATAACAAAGATTTTAGCTTCTAGTTAGGATATAAGATTATTATCGCAAACAAATTTACTAGAGAGAATGACTTTATAATCTATAGCAATCTTATCCATTGGAGCTTAACTAAGAGTAAGTATGTTACTTAAAGCGTTCTAGCGTTAGAGATATACGGAATAGTTGGCGGAGTTAATATAGTAATTACAATTAGAACTACCCTAAAGATAATTATAGATTAACTTGAACTTCCTATTATCCCTATAATTATATGCACCGATTTATACTCCCTCTATAAGTGCTTAGTTAAGCTTGGTACTACAAAAGAGAAGCGCCTTATAATTAATATTATAGCACTTTATTAATCCTACAAATGGTAAGAACTCTTTAAGATTTAATAGATTAACGGTTAAGATAACCTAGTAGACGTAATAATAAAGGCAAACCCAAACAAGGCTCTAGAAATGTTTATTAATACAAATACTCTACGTGTATAAGTTAAAGGTTAGGTTAAAAGGGAGTAGGAGTATAACATTTTATAAACCCTAACTTAAACTAGCTAATTAGGATTTTCTATCCCTAGGATAGAAAATTGCTATTAGCTCGCTTACTACTAGCGCCTTAGCAGCCTACCCGTCTTTATATTATCCGCCAAATTCTGCCAACTGCCGCATTGTCGCATATTGTCGCATATTATTTGGTATTGTTGTACACTATCTAGTATTGTCGCATCCTATCTGTTTGTATATATGTAGATGGCAACCATAAAAAGAAGAGTTGCTAGTGTTGGGAATGAGGCAAGTTGCCGTTACGCGAGGCATATTGCCGTCACGTGTTGATATGGCCCTAGCGTGGTGAGGAACCTTAAGTTCCTTACCCCTTTTCTTATTCCTATTAAGAATCAATTAACTATCATCATACTATCTATAAACTGTAGCTATGTAATATCACCTTATGTTACCAACAAGGACCATTCTAATATATTTCCAATATTTAGAAAGCAAGGACGAGTAAATTAAGTTATTGTTAATATACGCAGTAATAAATATATTAAGGAATTTACAAAGCGTATTATTAATGTATTGCTAAAATATACTGGGACCGTTCTTTACGCTAAATAGTATTACTAGGTATTTAAAGAGTCCCCATTGTATATAAGAAGCTATATACTTTTCATCTCCTTTATATATATAGATTTTATTAAAGGCGGTAACTATATTAAGCTTTGTAAAGTACTATACCTTTACTAAATAGTTAAGCGTCTCTTAAATTAAAGGAATTGGATATTAATTTTAAATCATAATTATGTTTAGAGCTTAATAATTAATGTAGAATCTTAAGCCTCCTCCTGGCTTTTTAATAAATAATATAAGTAAGGTAAATAGAGATTAACTAGGGCAAATAAATCCTTTTTCTAGATGCTTGTTAAGGTATTATTATATTATAAGTAGTTCTTCTTATAATATACTATATAGCGGACCAAACTTTGGTATTATACTAGGCTTAAGTTTTATCTTAAAATTGTATTTCTCTTAATATGGGGCTAGTTAGTCTATAAATCCTTTTTTAAACTTATTAATTAGATTATAGTACTCTTTAGGCATAAGAGGTTAAGGATTAGGATATTGTTTTGGTTCTAGTGCTTTCTTAATATCTTCTATAGTTATAGTAAAGATTTTATAATCTTATCTTTTTACTAGTAAGATAAAAGGCGCGGCCTATATTATATAAAATTTAAAAGGTTTTAATATAATATCTTTGCATTTTTTACTATAATTAATAGTTGTAAATTTATTATATTGGCTTAAGGTTTATAGCAAGGGTAATTTATATTATGTTAAATTTGAATAGTTATATATATGTTTATAGGGTAAATAGTTTTTTAAGTAATAACTTTGGCAGTAAGTTATACAGAACTTTAGTATTTCTTTAATCCAGCTAATTAAAGGGTTGTATTGTTTTAGCCATCTATATCTAAGTATAACTTTATATTACTTTAAGGGTGTTATAAATAGGGAGACGTATTTAAGGTATTTGCCTATCCGCATTTTTACTAGGGCGTAGTGCGTTATTTCGCCATATATTAAGGGTTTGCTATTAAAGCCTTATAGGCCTTAGGGCTTATTAAGTTTCTTTAAATTTAGGTGTTAAGTTTTTGCATAGTTTGTATTAATAAAGCCTATACTAGTGGCCCTACTATTTATTAGAATTTATACCTTCTTCTATTTTCTAAATATTTGAATTTCGCTAAGTATATTAAGGGAGTTATACTGTATATCAGCGCTAGAAGAGCCTAGATACTTATACTCTTCTACTTTTTATTCTAAGGCGCGACTTAGCCTTAGAACAATTTATTTTCTAAGTTAACTAAAGGCAAGATGCTTTGTGGCGTCTAAGTATAATTTATAGAGCGGGTATAACTTAAGGAATGGGTATAACTTAAGGAATGGGTATAATTTAAGGAATAAGAGGAACTATAGCGGACCTTTTTAAAGGGGTAAGTTCGGCAATGCTTTTAAATATATCCTTTTTTACCGCATTTAAAGCATTCTCTATTTATGGCTTAAGTTCTTTATTTATTAATTCCTAAGGGTATATAGGATCGAGCGGCATTAAGGTCTATAGGGTTATATATAGGGCTTTTAGGTCTTAGAAAAGGATCGCGCCTTAGAGCATATACTGGTTTCGTGGAGTTTTAAATATAAAGTATAGTTAACTTTAAAGAATAAGTCTGTTTGTTATATTAAAGGTCCTCATTAATTTATTAATATATTATAGTAAATTTAGACAGGTTTTTTGGCAGTTCTCTACCTACTAATTAGGCTCTAATCTTATCTAAAATAGCTTATTAAAGGGCAGTAACTCTAGCGGCTTTATTCCAATCTAGCTCGCTAATAAGACCTAAAAATTCCAAAAAGAAGCTAATAAAGTCTCGGTTCTGTTATTATAGGGTTTTAAGTTTAGTAACAGCTATATATTTGCGGCTAGTGTTATTATACATTTATTCTAGCAGAGAGATAGAGGTTTTAAAATTAATAAAAGTGCCGTTATGGAAGAATAGATCTATAGTTTATATAGCGTCCTTACTTAAATAAGACATTCCATAGCTAACCTTGCTAGCCTTAGTAGGGTATTAATTATAGTTTATTAAGAGTTTAAGATGGAGCTTAGTTATAAAGGGACGTAGGTTATTTCGGTTTCTATTAAATATTAGAAGATTAAGGAGCTTTTTAGATTTTATAGTAGGTACTAGGTTCGCTATAGGTGTAGGTTAAGCTACCATTATTAGTTTAGTGTTTATATTTAATGGGTTAGGTTTAGGTACCATTATTTTAATCTCGTTTATAGGTGTTACTATTAGGGTCTATAACGTAAATACCTTAACATTATAGAGTTCTTTATAGAGTGCTTCCATTAATTGCTAGTGCTAGGCTTCCAGTATAGCCTGCTACTAAGCTAAGGCGTCCATAAAGGACTGTTATATTATAGTTAACTGTTCCCTAACTAGGGTTATAATACTCATAGTTATTAAAAGGGATTTAGGTTCGTTTACCATTTTAATAGTAGTTGTTTTAACACAACATAATATAAGGGCGCGAAGAGGCTTTAGGGAAGATTTAAAGGAACAATATAAATTCTATCTAAATCTAAGGGTATATAGCTCTTACAGAGTACAAGATATTACGTAAAGAAGAGAAAGAAATATAGGAAACTTATAACTAAATATTTAGGGTCTTGGCAGTAGACGCGTAGGCACAAGCCCACACGGATTTTAATAGGTTTTAACCAAATTCCATTATATTAGTGGAATTTGGTGGAATTTAATTAAATTAGTGGAATTTAGCGGAATTTAATTGACTTTAGCAGAATTTGGTAGAATTTAATTAAAGCGTTAGAATTTATCTGTTGAGTGTTTTACTGAGACATTCCTACTATAATTGGGCTAGTCCTATTACAGGTAGAAAAGCTCTGCCTATAAATAGGCTGGAAGGTATAAGAACTAAAAGTCTACCTATTGCTTAGGATTAATAAAAGGGGTATATAAGAAGCGGTCCTCTAAGCTATATATACGGGCTAGGAAGATATTAAACCTCTAGTTCTTGTTTATAATGGCCGTATAGTATATAGTAGTATTATTAAAGCGTCTTACTATAGGGTTCCTAATTTAGTCTTAAACTATAGTCTTAAACTAATTCTATAGTAAGGGATCTTTATCTTTAGTACCTAGCCAGCAATAAACTAATTAGGCGATTATCTTTTCTTTTATAAGACCTTTAATGGCCTAGCGCGTATATTACTTATAGTTATAGTTAGCGTTATTAACCTTAAATTAGTTCTTAACTGCGGTAATCTAGCAGTTAAAATGCTATTAAGCAGTACCGCTAATATTAGGTAGTGACTTCTTAACTAGGGCGTTGAGATTTATTTAGCGTATGCGTTTGCTATATAACTTATACTCTTTACTAAAGAGGCGATAGGAGGGCTTTATTAAATTAATAATACTCCATAAGTTGGCTATTTTCTTAGCTACATCGGCAAAATATGGTACCCTACCAATGGCCTCAATGGTTGGTGGTTGACGCAATTGGCGCGCAGTTGAGGGCATTTGGCAACTCGACCGACTAGCCTATGTCGTGTTTTTTTGACACACAGCCTGCGCGCAACCTGCTAGTAATCTACGCATTTAGTAACCATAATTATATTTAGAGCTATTTACCTCTTTTATACTAATAGCATATTTTAAATAAATAAAAGCTACTTTAAAGCTATTTATAAGGCTAGCAAAATAAATAATATTATTTTAGATAATTTAATATAATATAGCGATGGTTCTCTTCTACCTATCTA
>Ga0307507_10000677_pt1 | contig 74314 bp, 19 predicted proteins | sample 7_EM_MG_FD_207223 | JGI IMG/M metagenome (GOLD analysis project Ga0307507, IMG submission 207223) | Populus trichocarpa ectomycorrhiza microbial communities from riparian zone in the Pacific Northwest, United States - 7_EM | ecosystem: Host-associated > Plants > Roots > Unclassified | place... | reverse complement strand
GGTGCAATGCCAAGCTGCGCCGTGCACGAACACCGTACCGAGCTGTACGAAGAACCTCAGGTCACTGCAGTTCTCATCACGGAGGCTCGAACAAGAGCTTCCTATTGGCCAGATTCTTATCGATAACGTAGGACCCGAATCAGCGGGTTAAGGGATAGCTCGTACCTGCATGACGCGAAAGGATCGCGCTGCAGAATCTGATCTCCAGTCACAAAGATCCAGGCTTAAGCCCTCCTACAGCCCCCGTCAAGATTTTCTTGAATCAGCTTGCAGTGAAACTTGAAGGCGAAGATCTTATGCGAGATGCAGCTTTTCCATTTCGCTTTTGCTTCGTCCAGCAACAGGAGCAGAAGTGTTGGAAAACAAGCCCGCAACGATATCACGTGATGAGACTTGGGGAGAACCTCTTGGCAGAAATCTGACCAATCAGAGAACTTCGACCGGCGGTCGAAGTTCCTTAAAATCTCTTTAACCACCTATATAGAAAATAAGCAATACACAGAGTTTTAGCCCCATAATCTTATTTTAACAGGTTATAAGCCTAGGTTTACGCCTGACGAGCTAAACCTAATTGCTTTATTATTTATAATAATTGCTATCGCAATATCACTGTACAGGTATTGAAAATTTGTTAAACGTTTAACCAACTTACGACGCCAAAAACCTATAACGAGTGGCTATGTAGCTGCTAATAACGGACTCTATACTAAATATAACAAGAGGATCCTACTAAGGATAAGCCTAATACAGCCTATAATAAATGGCGGCACTAGAGGCTTAGGAGAATACCTTACATTTAGTAGACAACCTTACTATTATTATTATAGAACGATAGAGTTTTAAGAATAAAGCCTTATAATAACCATATTAGTAGCGGATTAAAAAAAGCTTATTAGAACTGCTTATACTAGCTAAGGAATATATTAAGTTAAAACTTATACTATATATATACTCCTTATAAAGGAAACAAATATAATAACGTTATTATAATAAGGCCTATAGACTGCCTCTATAAACCACCTATAAGCCTTATTAATATAAGTAATAAATATACCGCTTAAGCCTCTATCTAAAAGCTTATTAGATAGGAAAACTAGCTAATATTTAGTATTAATATATAAAACCACCTCCAATTTAAAAACATTAAGTGGGTTTTTAATAACCTACTATAGCTTCTTCCTACAATTAAGTTAATTAAAGAAAAATGGGTAGACTTAGGCTTTACTATTAAATAGCTAAAAATTAAGCTAACTAACTTAGTAAAAGACTAGGAGAAATATAAGGAACTATTAGTATTACAAGGTGATATCATATATCTACAAGTTGTAGGTAGTATAATATTGTTATTATATATCCTTCTTTATTGGAATAAGGAAGGGTAAGGAGCCTAAGACTTCTTGCCATACTAGTGCCACGGCATTACGTGATGACCGCTTACCTTATTCCCAACACTAGCAACTCTTCTTTTATAGTTACCATCTATATATAAATACTACTTAACTAGCGTAACAAATATTAATCCTCCTTACTTACTATTGCCATTATAATATAAGTCTCGCTATTGTTACGGACAGCTTAAGTACGATGTTACGACTACTTGGAGAAGAGTTGGAGGAAGCTAGTTGGTTAATATAGGCACGGTTTAGGATGGATCCGGTGAAACCATGTAATAAGGAATGGTAGCCGAGGTTACGTGATGTGATCTGTGTAATCTGTATAATCTGTGTAATCTGTAATAGAGTAGACAGAGTACACGTACCTTACGGAGCGAAGGGATTTCTTAGGCGTATAGTTGTGTATTTAATGGACTATAGTCCCTACCTAGATAGTTCTCTCTTTGTAGTAAATCTTAGAATACAATTAGAGTTAATCTGTTAGGCAACTACTCCACTAGTTATTATTATGTTGTTAATACTGTTCTTACCTATATACCTAGCCTAATAATAGGACCTACTGTAGTTTTTACTATAAGGTTCTATTACACATTTACTACTAAGGTTATGGTATTAAATAAGATTAAATAACATGCCACCTAAAGTACTAGTCACGACGACGTTGACGGCAGCCATGACCTTAGGGTTAGGAGATACTAGTATAGCGGACACGGATTCTTAAGTAGTTACATAAGGTTAGTTATAGGAAATGGTTAATTACTTATAGGATAATAGCAGGCTACTTAAAGAACGTATTAACGGAATTGGAGCAGTAAAGGTTAAGTTACCTTTAATTAAATAGTTTTTAGAAGAGAAGTTAAAGCTTAAAGGGTTTCTTATGTAGATGTATTTTAAGGTTATGCAGGAAGGAGCGAAGTTAGCAATACCTATAGACTAGGTAGCGTATGCAGAACTATTCTTATTAGGGAGAGCTCTAGAGTAGTTTAAGTCTTACCTTATAGAGATATAAGCAAACGGTGTAATAACTACTAACCTAGATATACGGTATGTGTTTATAAGTTGGAATGGATTTATAGAACGGTTAATATAAATATTTAGAGACCCTAAAGCAACCATAACAGCGGAACGAAAACTTTAGAACTTAGTATAATGCACTTTAGCAATTAAGTATACAACGCAGTTTTAAACACTAGCTATATAGGTTAAGTAGAATAATAGGGTGCTTATAGTATAGTATAAGCAAGGACTTAAGGCTAAAGTCCAGAACATAATTATTTTAATAGAAGATGCGGATACTCTAAGAGAGTTAATAGACCAGTTAATAAAGATTAATAATAGGATCTATTAAAGGGAATAGGCTAAAAAGGGTTAGGATAGAGTTCCACAGTTATATAGGGCGCAGAGTACGCAACAATAGACATAGAGTTAAAAACTATGGAATAGCGTAGAGTCAATAGACTTAAGCGGTACTAAAGAAACCTAAAGGTGGGGAAAGAAACTATAGAAACCTAAAGGTTAAGAATTAAGTAATTAAAGGACCTAGGAGTAAAGGCTAAACTAGGGATCTTAGTAGTAGAAGACGTTTAGGCGGACTCCATAATAAGAAAAATGGTTTAAAGATAGGGCTTGCATAAATTATAGAAAAAAGGGTTATTTCGCTAGAGACTATAGAGGTGGTTAGAGTAACTATATAGTAAGGGGAACCCAACTAGTAGGAGACACGTACGTATAGAGGGATAATAGTGCACTATGAGGAATAAAAGAATGTTTAATTAATAGTTTTGCGTATTATTATAATAATGTATACTAAATTTATAAGGACGCCAAGTATGGTGTAAGCTATTAGCTATAGGAGCTAGTGTTATCTAAGTTTAAAGGAACCAACGAACTAGCTCATAGATTGGATATTAAAGATAATAAATTTAATATAGGCGAAGCATTTACTAATAATAAGGCAATAAAGGCAGCTTACTAGGAGTATGCAGACCTTAAAGAAGTTAAAATAGAAGTAGAGACTAAGACTATTATAGAACAAGGTTTAGTAATAGATGTTATAATGCCGTTAGATATAATTTCTATTGCTTTATAAGATAATAGGAGTAATATTTAGAAGAAACTAAGTAAGTAGATAACTGCTAGTGCTAGCTTATTACTTAATAAAGGTAAAAGGCCACAGGCTTAAGATTCTTAAGAAGAGATATAAGAAGCTTAAGATTCTTAAGATAAAATAAAACACACCTAAGGACCCATAACAGACGAAAACTAATAGGAAAGGGCAGCTACTTAGTTTATAGATAAATAAATAAGTATAAGACGCAAGTTTAAGAACTATAAGTTTAGGGAATAAATAAGAACGTTAGTAATTCTAGGTAAACGTAGTATTTAGCCTAAAGATTAAATAGTTAATACTAGGATTAAGAAGTAAAATAACTATAAAGATCTAACTGCAAGATATAGAAAATAAGAAACTATGGATAAATTTAGGATAAGAATTATTATATAGCAAGAGCAAAAGCTAGATAAGAGGTTAGCTATGCTAGGTTGTATAAGGGATAGAGCACCCATATAAAGAGTTACTAATAGGCCAAGTGTAGGGACACTAAGGGTAAAGTAGTTAGATAAACTAGAATAAGAAAAGAATCTAGATATCCTAACTAGGTTTAAAGAAAGACATACTAAAGGATGTTATAATATAGTGATAATAAGGTACTTTCTAATAGATAGACCATATATACTAAACTAGTTGTATAGAAAGTAGTATAGGCAACAACACAACGACGAATAGGAAGATTTTTATATATAGCTAGACGAAAAAGTTATCTAAGACTAACCTATTACAGAAAAACGCATAAGTTATATTAAAGGGGCACTAATTATAATATTAAGGAACCTAGAAGAGGGATCTAGGGACTAAAAAAGTAAATAACAAATCTTAGTACCCGTAATAGAGATACCAGTGATTAGGTTAACTAGGTATAGGTTTAAACTTAAGGATAAAGATAAACTAAGAGTTAATTTAAGTTACCTAGCGTATTATACACTATTGTAGATAGCTTGTGTGGATAACACTTATAACATACATAGAGCACTAAAAGATAAGAACTGGAAGTACCTAATAAGGATATATTAGGCACCTAAGGAAAGGCGGTTTAGAAACGCTAAGTATATATATAAATAGCACCTAGTAGAAGTATAAGGTTAAGAAGACTTAATACTTTAACCAGGAAGATTCCTTATAGAAAAATGCCTAGATGGATAATAGTGGTGGGAGTACCTAGAGAACACTTATCTATAGTATATAAAGGAAAAGAAATAAACTAAATATTAGCCTAAGTTAGACTAAGTACAAACAAGATCTAGTAGCCAATAGTTAGGAAAAGGGGAGGCGTATAGGACTAGAGGGAACTAGTATTAGAGCCTTAGGCCCTTAAAGGAATTTAAGAATAATACCTAAATTTATAAGTTAAATGGCAAGATTAGTAGTTTAAAGTATTAATAGATAGTGGAGTAATAAGGAACCACATATCACTAAAAGCAGTGGAAAGAATAGGGTTACTATATTAATAGAAGAAACACCTATATCCACTTATAATAATTTTAGGAGATTAGATAGCCTATAGAGGAGGTATTATTAATCTTAAAACAGGACCTATTTAGTTAACTATTAAAGGAAGACCAGTAAGAATGTCTTTTAATATCCTACCATTAGGACAGGATGAGGCGATACTAGGAATGCCTTAGTTATAGAAGTACAATCTAAAGATTAATTAGGTTACAGGTTAGATCGATATTAGGGATACTTAATAATATAAAGTGCGATAGTAAACCAAGTTGGTATAGTACCAAGTTAGAGCGACATATAAAGAGACTAAGTAAGGCTTAAGTTATATACTAAAGAGATACCATAAGTATGGTAAGAAATTATAGTTACTAGAAAGTAAGAAGCTATTAGAATATATAGTATAGGACTATAAGATAGAACTAAAAAAAGAAATAAGTCTAAAGTTCTTTCTAATCTATAAGCTTACTAAAACCGAGTTAGTGGCACTTAAAGAGTTTATACAGGAGAACTTACGTAAGGGATATATTAGACCATTATAGTTATTAGCAGGATATCTAGTGTTATTTATCCTAAAGAAAAATAGAAAACTTAGGATATGTATAGACTATAGACAGTTAAACAGTATTACTAGGAAGGATAGGTATCCTTTACCCTTAATTAGCGAAATCTAAGACAGGATAGGTAATATAAAGATCTTTATAAAGATAGATCTAAGATGGGTGTACTACCAGATTAGGATTAGGGAAGGCAACGAATAAAAGGCAGCCTTTAGGTTAAAGGAAGGACTATATAAACCATTAGTTATGCAATTTAGGCTTATAAACGCACTAGTAACGTTCTAGAAGCGAATTAATAGTGTATTAGGAGAACACCTAGATGAGTTTATTATAGTATACCTTAACAATATTATTATCTATTTAATAAGTAAGGAAGAATATAGAGAACACATTAAGTGGGTCTTAAAGAGACTATAGGAAGAATAGATGCTAGTAGTAATTAAGAAATGCGAGTTCTTTATAAGGAAAACTAATTTTATAGGATTTATTATTAAACTAAGAAAAATTAGCATGGACCTAAAGAAAGTTAAGGCTATAGTAAGTTGGTAAGAACCAGAGAATGTTATATAGTTAAGATTGTTCTTAGGGTTTTGCAACTACTATAGAAGGTTTATAGTATAGTGGTTAGAAAGCATTGAGCTATTTATAAGGCTAATAAAGAAGGAGGAACTATAGGTTTGGGGTATTAAGCAAAAGCAGCTGTTTTAGAAACTTAAAGAGTTGTTTACCTAAGAACCAGTCCTTAAGATCTATTAACCAAAGTTAAAAACGGTTATTAAGACAGACGTATTAGACTTTATACTAGGAGTATACTTGCTATAGAAGTACTAGGACACATAGCACCCAGTAATATACTATAGTTGGAAAATAACACCACTAGAGTTAAACTACGATATCTATAATAAGGAGTTGTTAGGTATAGTTACAGCACTTAGGGAATAGAGAGCATTCTTATAAGGTATAGAGAAACCATTTATAGTTAAAATGGACTATAAGAACCTTACTAGATTCCTAATAATAAAGGAACTTAACCAAAGACAGGTTAGATAGGCGGAAATGCTTATAGAATACTATTTTGAAATTCAGTATACTAAGGGTATAGATAATGCATAAGTAGACGCTTTAAGTAGAAAGGCTAAACTATAAAATAATAAAAAGCTGTTAGGAGCTTTATCGCGAAAGAATTAAGACGGATTAATTAGGTATAATTATCCAAAGATTATAGCAACTAAGGAAAGTCAGATCCATAAATTACCGGAGAGTAATTAGATATAGAAGATTTAAGAAGTATAGGAGAAGGATCCAGACTTAGAGTAATATAAAAATAGAGAAGTAATGTATATGCCTAAGTCTATTGCAGAAGAGTTTATTAAGGAATTCTACAAGGGAACGATATAAGGACATAACGGAGCTATAGGCTTAGTGTTAAGACTTTAAGAGGAGTATATTATTTAAGAAATCTGGGGACTAGTAAGATAAGTTATAAAGGAATATCTAGATTGCTAAAGGAATAAACTAATAAGGCATAGGCTGTACGGAGGGCTATAACCTATTAAAGTACTAGGAAGACCATGGGAGGTTATATTATAGGACTTTATTATTAAGTTACCAAAGTTAAAAGATCCTATTATAGGATAAGATTATAATGCGATTTTAGTAATAGTGGACAAGCTAATAAAGTGGGGATACTTTATAGCATATACTAAAGAGATATTAGTAGAAGACATTGCTAGAATCTATATAAAAGAAGTATTTGTAAGATATAGAGCACTAGATAAAGTTATATTGGATAAAGATCCAAGATTTATAGTAGTGTTTTAGGAGGTGTTTCTAGCAGAATAGGGAGTTTGCGTAGTAACCTCTATAGCGTATTATCCGCAGACGGACAGATAAATGGAAAGACTAAACTAGATACTAGAACAGTATCTAAGACACTATATTAATTACGCATAGAATAATTGGGTATTGTTATTACCAGTTACGTAGTTTGCATATAATATAATACCACAAGAAGGAATAGGGACATTACTATTTAAGGCAAATTATGGGTATAAGCCAAGAACGTTATTATTACCATATTAAGTAAAGAAAACAAGTAGCACAGCTAAATAAAGAATGGAGACGTTAATGAATCTTTATATAGACCTTACGGAAATAGCTAAACTAATATAAGAGCGAATAAAAAGGTACTATAATACTAAGAGATCTAAGGGACCAGATCTTAAGGAGGGAGATAGAGTGTGGCTACTACACAAAAATTTTAAGAGTTAACGACCAAGCAAGAAGTTGGACTATATCAGATTAGGACCTTTTAAAGTTAAGTAAAGAATTTTATTGGTTATATACAAGTTAAACCTACTAGCTAAAATAAAGATCTACTATATATAGTATATCGCAATGCTAGAACCAGCACACGGAGATATAGAGCCACTAGTTTACAAGGCAGACATATATAGAGGACAAGAAGAAGACAAATAGCAAGTTTTAAAGATTATTAGTTATAAGGACGTAGATAACGAAACGTGGTATAAAGTAAAGTAGATAGGCTATAGTGAGACTACCTAGGAACTACTAAGCAACCTAGGGAACGCTATAGGAAAGATATAGAAGTATTAAAAGAGAGTAGGTTAGGTAGTATTAATAAAGAAGGATTGCCAAAAAATAAGTTGCCTAAGGGGGACCTAAGAGGAGCAATTGCTGAGCTACTTAGAGTTATTTCCCTTATAGGAAGAGAGCCAGTCCTTTTATTACCTAGCTTAGACAGACCCTATTAAACTAGCTTCCACTCCTTAAAACGAACCTTCTTATATACACGTTTAAGACGTTAAAGACGAGTATAAGCTAGATGTTAAGCTTTAAGGACACATATAGACTCTTTGGAGATATGTTAAACCTTAAGCAGCGCAGAGGCTAGTTTACTATTAAGTTTCTTAGTGGCAGATTAAACCTAAGACCCTATAATAAGTTACTTAGGGAACCCAAAGACTGTTAAGAGTTATAGGACGCGCATACTTAGCGTTAGAGATAGAGCGGACGTTGCAGGACAATTAAATATTTGCTTTAGTGCACTCTAAACAAGAGAACGGTTGTTAAGATAAAAGGCTTACTAGCGCAATATAAACCAACCCCTCTTTTACATAGCGAGAATACGGAGACGGCATTATCTTACCTAGAGACAAGATTGCAGCAATAGTGCAAAACCGGCGAGCTATAGAAGAAGAAAAAGATGCTTTAGGTATAATAAGTAAGGATATTAACCAGACTAATTAAACGGATATTACACCTCTAGTAGACAACTTAGAGATATTAGGAATCTTTAAGGACGAAGATAAAGAGGAGGGAGATAGTGTTATGGACAGCTTAAGTACAATATTACAACTACTTGGAGAAGAGTTGGAGGAAGCTAGTTGGTTAATATAGGTATAGTCCAGGATAGATCCGGTAGAACTATATAATAAGGAATAGTAGCTAAGGTTATATAATATAATCTATATAATCTGTGTAATCTATATAATCTGTAATAGAGTAGATAGAGCACACGTACCTTATGGAGCGAAGGGATTTCTTAGGCGTATGGTTATGTATTTAATGGACTATAGTTCCTACCTAGATAGTTCTCTCTTTGTAGTAAATCTTAGAATATAATTAGAGTTAATCTATTAGGCAACCACTCTACCAGTTATTATTATATTGTTAACACTGTTCTTACCTATATACCCAGCCTAATAATAGGACCCACCGTAGTTCCTGCTATAAGGTTCCGTTACAGCTATCCTAAAATTTGCCTCTTAGTATATGGTGCTTTCTTACTTAGAGTCGTAGGTGGACATTATATTAGGGCCGCTAAGGCGCTAGTTATAAGCGAGCTAATAGCAATTTTCTATACTAGGTATAGAAAATTCTAATTAGCTGGTTAAAATCAGGGTCTGTAGAATACTATACTCTTACTTTCTTTTAACCCATCCTTTAACTTATATATATAGAGTGTTTGTATTAACAAACATTTCTAGAGCCTTGTTTAGGTTTACCTTTATTATTATATCTACTGGGTTATCTTAACTATTAATCCATTAAATCTTAAAAAGTTCTTGCCATTTATAGGATTAATAAAGTGCTATAATATTAATTATAAGGCACTTCTCCTTTATAGTACTAAGCTTAACTAAGCACTTATAGAGGGAGTATAAATCAGTGCATATAATTATAGGGATAATAGGAAGTTTAAGTTAATCTATAATTATCTTTAGGGTAGTTCTAATTGCAATTACCATATTAACTCCGCTAACTATTCCGTATATCTCTAATATTAGAACGCTTTAAGTAATTGTAAGGGGACTTTGTAGACAGGGGGCTATAAGGACACGATTGTAGGAACAGATAGATTATAGAGGAGACGAATCCTTAAGGAGGTAAGGCCTCTGGGATCGTGGAGACTATATACTAGGGGCACGTGCCTCCGGTACGTAACCGACGGACGTCTAAGGGGTGTCCGGGGGTTGCCCTAAGGGCAACCCGAGGTACCGCAATAATATCCCTTACATTGCCCCCCCCCTTCTTGCGGTCGGCCCCCAATCGCCATTACTTTGCGGTAGGGAGATTATGGAGGGCTCGTCCCAGAAGGGGTTTAAAAAGATATTAGTATACTGCTGTATATTATCTATCTATCTAACCCCTGCTTTGAACTCCTAAAAACCTTAATAAGGAAAAAATATAACTGGAGAAAAGACGCGAGGATTGCCTGGAGACCTATTAGAAGCCTGCCAGAAACGTGCTAGTAACTACCTAGGCTAACTTAAGGATTTTTATACAAATTTACATCTAAGCCTTTACGCCAGTCTGCAATTAATCACAAGTATTATAGGCAATTTAGTGTTCCTTATATAGTTCTATAGAACCTTTTGGTATTAGGTTTAGCGTATAGGGCCTTAGCTTACTACCGTCTTTTAACTACTAAGATATTAATCCGTAATCTCTTTTTATAATCCTTTACGTCACTAACGCATTACTTTTATATTCGCCCTTTGGCTATCTAGTGCGGTTAAGGTATTAATTAGTTAATTAAGGAGACCTATCTCCTAAGATTTAGTATATATGCTTCCAAATCTAGTAGTCCTATGCTTATATAACTAGCATAGCTTCTCTGCCCAGTAAACAGGAGGGACACTTCGCAATAGCATTTATAGCCCTTATACAATTATTAAAAACGTCCGTAACGTTATTCTTTAATACTATAGCATTAATTAGGTATAATTTAACCTATATACGTCTTTAATTAACGTCTTAGTTGCCTTCCCCGGCCGCGTTATCAGTTTTTATAAGGAAGTAATAGTTAGATAATATATACTTATATTTCCTTCCTTTTAAATAACTGTGAGGGGACTTTGTAGATAGGGGGCTATAAGGACACGATTGTGGAACAGGATAGATTGGTGAGAGAGACGAATCCTTGAGGAGGTGAGGCCTTAGGGATCGTGGAGACTATATACTACGGGCACGTGCCTCCGGCACGTGACCGGCGACTATCTGAGGGGCGTCTGGAGGTTGTCCTGAGGGCAACCCGAGGTGTCCGCAATAATATCCCTTACATTGCCCCCCCCCTTCTTGCGGTTGGCCCCCGATCGCTATTACCTTGCGGTAGGGAGATTATAAGGGCTCGTCCTAGAAGGGGTTTGGAGAGATGTTGGTATGCTGCTATATATTATCTATCTATCTAACCCCTACTTTGAACTCCTGAAAACCTTAATGAGGAAAAAACATAATTGGAGAAAAGATGTGAGGATTGCTAGGAGACCTATTAGAAGCCTGCTAAAAACATGCCGGTGACTACCTGGGCTGACTTAAGAATTTTTATGTAACTCTATTTCTAAGCCTTTATGCCGGTCTGCAATTAATCGCGAGTGTTATAGGTAATTTAGTGTTCCTAGTATGGTTCCGTAGAACCTTTTGGTATGGGATTTAACGTATAGAGCCTTGGCTTGCCGTTGTCTTTGACTTTTAAGATATTGATCTATGATCTTTTCTTATTGGTCCTGTGCTATATATTTGGCGTAGCTCTACTGCCTAGCAAATAGGAGGGACACTTTGTAATAGCACCTCTAGCTATTATGCGATTGTTAAGAACGTTTATAACGTTGTTCTTTGATACCGTAGTATTATTTAGGTATAATTTAACCTATATGCGTCTGTAATTGACGTCTTAATTGCCTTCTCCGGCCGCGTAATTAGTTTTTGTGAGGAAGTGATGGCTAAATGGTATATATGCGTGTTTCCTTCCTTCTGAATTACGCTATTGTAACGGAGTTATATCGGTAAGGTTACAGCTATTTACCGGAAGGGTATTGGAAGGTGAAGTATAGAGACACCTTGCTTATTGAGCTACTCCTTTTCCTTAATACCTCACTTCCTATTATCAACCTTCGTCCAAATTTGGACGTATCTTTGATATATTATTAAGATTTTCTTTTTTTTTTTTATTATCCATTTAATATGCCTCTTTGTTCTCCTATTGACTGCTCTTCTAAGCCGCTTCCACAGCGTATTCTGGCCCTGCCGCTGTATATAGAACCCTAACCTCCGCTGACCCGTAACTGGTGCTGGTCCTGCCTAAATGACTTTATATGCACGTCCTTAAAAGACCAGAAGTCTGATAAGAAGATTCTGGATGCTTATAATAAGACCCATTATGTAAGGTCTAACACCTTTAGTCCTTGTGATTGATGCATGCGTACTAAGAGCGGCAGTTGCGTTAAGGTGAGATTTTCTATCCTTGATAGGTTTCCATTGCTGACTTTAAGCTTTAATATAGCCTAGGCCTAAGTGGCGACGATCCTTTAATATCCTTGACTACTATATCGCCCGGGCTCTCTTTTATTCTAGCGCTAATACTAAACGTCTGGGTCGCATTTGAGACTACGCCACGGCTATCTATACTGCCTACAATTCTTAGCAAGCCAGTTAGTAATGCCTGATGAGAGAGCAAGGCTGGTATACTGAGGATAGGGTGCGGGATGGGGGTGATAAGAAGAAGGTTGCCGTATACTACAAGAAGGAGTTCGCGCATGTGTGTTAAGTTTCGAAAGAGCACAATATAATGCGGTATTAGGTAGGTTACCCTTTGGGTACCTAGCGGATAGGTGACTAATAGTTGCTGTAGTAAGGTCTTAGTAGTTCCGGACTGTGTTAGCTAGCTAACGTCTCTGTTTATTCTGGGCTTAAGCGTGTCTTTATTAACTATAAGCTGACGCCTTAAGAGCTTTGTTGGTATTGGTTTGGACCTAATATTGGTATTGAGTGTTTAAGAATCTCTGCTCTGTTTATACCTTATCGTCCTGCCCCTGTTTTTATGCCTACTTGTACACCTATAAAGGGATCTCATTCCCGTTAGCTATCCCTTGGAGGGCTAATGGATACTAATCCTGCTCCTGAGGATGAGGTATAGTGGCTTTTAATTTAGGTATTTGGGATTGTTCTTGTATATAGTAGCAATTAAGGATCTTGACTGGTGCTTGGGAAGGCCTTGTAAGGTATTTAAAAAGGTATAAGAACACTATTCCTGATATAGACTAATGAATAGGAATGCGATTCTAGCAAAATACCCTATTAATTCTATGCTATATATGTGAAAAGGCTAAGGACTTGTCCTGCCTTAGGCCGTAGCCCTAATTAATCCTTATAGTTTCTGGAGCCTGTCCGTTCTATATTTGATTTAACCTATTTCTTGCTCTTTACGCGAGTCTTCTTTATAGGCTGCGATGATACTGTGGTATTAGAGCGCTTTCTGTGATTTGTAGATTGCGGACCTTGGTTCTAATATTCTTTTAGAATATCTTCGCAATAATTGAGGTGATCCTCTGGTTCCCATATAGAGTTTTTAGTAGGCCAGCCTAGCTATTTGACTTTATATTAAAGCTTGTTCTTGACAGACTTATAGCGTAGTATAGCTTTAACCTTATACCGCTCGCCTACCACCTTAGGGTGTTTAATTGGGCCTGGACGGAAGTTCTTTTCTGGTGGTGGTCTATGCTATGGCTCCAGTAGGTTTATGTGAAACACTAGATATATACAGGCTATAGATAGGGGTAGCTGGAGATAGTAGGCTAGCTTACTAATTTATTCCTTAACTTAGAAGGGACCTAGGTATCTTGTATTAAGCTTTTTTAATAGTTAATGGGTCTTAATATTTGTTAAATATAATAGAACCTTATCGCCTACTCTAAAATGCTTATTTTAGTGTTTGTGGTTGTACCAGAGTCTCTGCTGCTCTTGGGTATCTTGTAGGCTCTGCTTTGTATGCTTTTATTGCTCCTCCTATTCCTAGAGGTATCCTTATACTCTCTAGTAGATGTCCTTGGACTTCTTGGTAGGATCCTATAATTAATTATGCGGCCTTAGCTAGTGATTGTTAGGTATACCATTGAATCCTAATAGTCGGACGCTATAGGTAATCTGGATTGATGCAAACTGATGTGATGAATGTTGCTTTAAGTTATAAGTGTACTCCGCGTACGGAAGTAGCTTACACTAATTGTCTTGCTGGTAGTTTAAATATATTTATAGATAAGACTCCAGTTCCTGGTTCTGGCGTTCTGTTTGCCTATCTATTTACGGATGGAAAGCTGTACTATAGCGGTGGTCTATCTTTAAATGAAAGCATAGATCTGACTAGTACTGGCTTATAAAGACGCTGCCCCTATTAGTAATAATGGAGTGTGGCTGATTTACTTTAAGAAAGCATTTCTCCTTAATTAGGCTGGTAAGCGCTTGTGTGTTAATTGTCTTGTTAACGGGGAGGTATTAGACGTACTTTAAAAACCTATTGATAAGTACCAGAACCAAATCGTATGTTTGTCCTTACCTATCTTTTAAGGGTGGGAGATCTGTAATAAAGTCTATAGCGTAATGTTGCTATGGCTTACTAGTGGGGGGAACTGATTTAAGTAAACCCTATGGCTTGTGCCTTTAGATTTTGTATACTTGACACTTCTTGCAGTGGCTAATGTACTTCTTTGCTTCCTGCTTGAGCTTTAGCTAGTAGTATTTGCATTAAAGTAATTCCACTGTTTTAGCTTAACTATAGTGGCCGCCTAAAGGATCATTGTAATTCCTTATAAGGATCTTCTGTTGTAGATTTGCTTTTTATAGCACCTAAACCTTGCCATATCTACGTAGTAGGCCCATTGGGTCTAGTTCCTAATGGTAATGCCTAGCAGCTTCCTTTCCGTTATGTTTCCGGTCTACTTCCGCATTAAAGATGGTATAGGAAGCGTCCCTTTATTATACCTTATGGATGAGATCTGTTAACCTTTCAGATAGTTTCTAGGTGAAAGCTGTTTCGCCTTATACTGCTCCAAGTATGAGACTAGATGGTACTATAGATCTTGCAACTTCTTGGTACACGTGCATTAGGAAGGCCGCTACAAGGTTGAAGTCCTTTGGTTATTATAGGGCTCTGAGTTCCGATTGCTCTATAGCTTTGCTTTTGGTTTAAGGGGATAGCTTAGTAATTAGGGGTGGTGTATTACTAGGTTCCGAACTTATATTGGGGATGTCCTGTCTAGGTATTTTTGGACCCTTATTAGCCACAGACCGGGTACTAGCTGGAACGTTAGTGGAAGCTGATGGGGTTTGCACCGCCTGAGACTTAGTGCGTGGAGCTGTGGGTGCTTAAGCATCCTATACCCGGAGCTTGTTCTGTAATGTAGGGAGTAAGATATCTATTATTTGTTTTCCTTCTCCCGTTTTAAAGCCTTTGGTATAGTCTGGCCGTCGTGACGGTCTGTTAGTAGGGTTATTTTCCCCTGGTTTGTATTTAATCTTAAAGTTAAATCGCGTGAGCTCCTCTGCCTATCTGGCTTATTGAGGTGTAAGCTTCTTTGTAGTTATGAAGTAGCGTAGATTATAATAATCTGAGAGTATACGAGTGGTATAGCTTGCGTGCTTGAGGTAGTGTTGCCACTATTTAAAGCAGTTAACTATGGCCAGCAGTTTCTTGTTGTGGGTATAATACCTAACTTTAGGTCCCTGGAATTTTTTGCTGTAGAATGCTACCGGTCTCCAGTGGAGCTAGGTAGCGTCCGGATGCCTATTAGGTTGTAGTAGGATACCAGTAAGGGCAAAATTTGATATATTAGTGACTATTATCAGTGGCTGATCTGGGTTGAAATGCCGCAGTAGTGGAGCTTTTGTAAACTTTGCGCGTAGTTCCTGAAAGGCTTCCTATACCTTTCTAGGCTATGTCTATGGTTTGTACCACTTAGTTGGTCCCTTTTTAGTTTTCTTTTTTCCCGCCTTTAAGCTTTTTGCTCCTTAGGCCGGGTCTTGGGAAGCTTTAGTAATGTGGTTAGATAGGTGTTAGGCGATGTCTGAGTAGTTATAGATAAAGCGCCTATAGAAATTGGCAAAGCCTAGGAACACTTAAATATCCTAGTAGCTCTCTGGCTCTGGCTATTCTTAGATTGTCTGTACCCGTACTAGGTCTATGACTATACCTATAGGCGTTATAATGTAACCTAGGAACTCGACCTGCTTGGTATTGAAGACATACTTTAACGCCTTGGTGTAGAGGCCTTAATTATCCAAATGTTTTAGTACTTGGCGGACGTGTTGCTCGTGCTAATTCTTGTCTTCTAAGTAGATTAGGATGTTGTCTAAATAGATAATATATGTGCGGTTAACTAGTCCCCCTAAGGCTCTGTGAATGTACGATTGGAATGTTATAGGCGTATTGGCTAGCCTAAAAGGCATTACTATATACTTAAAGTGGCCGTATTAGGTCTTAAAAGCGGTCTTCCACTTATCCCCTTTTTTGATACAGAGCCTATGATAGGCGTTTTGTAGATCTAGCTTTATAAAGATCTTCGCCCTAGATAGTTGATCCAGTATTTTACTAACTAGTGGTAGTGGGTAATGGTTCTTAATTGTAACTTTATTAAGACCATAATAGTCTATATATAGCCTTATAGTTCTATCTGGTTTTGGGATAAAGAGGATTGGTGCGCCTATTGGCGACTTACTGGGCTGGATCCATCCCTTTTCCTGTGCACTATTGAGGTATTCCCGCAGGATCTCAAGCTCTTTGTGAGAGAGGTTGTAAATAGGAAGGTTTGGGGGTTATTTGCCCTCTTCTAGATTAATTACATGATCGTATTCTAAGTTCTGCGCTATGATTTTGGCTCGCCTACCTAAGAATACCCTTAGTAAGTCCCTTAGGCCTAATGGAATATTTAATAGATTGGGGTCGCGTTCGTCCTCTATATTATTGTTGGGTAGGTCCCGGAGCTCCCTTGGGACGCTTATGGGTAGTGTTGCGCGCTATAGTGGTTGTTTGTACATGGTTGCTACTATATGTTAAACCGTTTTATGCGGTAGCTAATGGAGGGTAGGGAATTCTTTGATGTAGCGTTTAAGGTGCCGTAGTATATTCTCCGTATATTGCTTGAGCCAGAGTAACCTGTGGCGGTGGAAGTATCTTGTAAGATCTTTAAGATCGCCGCCTCCCTGCAGTGTCTCTACGACCTGTCTGGCAGCTCCCCATGGGGTCTTTGTTGTGGAGGGGTTATTACCTATACTAGGCTTTATACCTATCTTGCTATGGAATAGGGGTTTAATCTGATACTCCTTTGGGTGTAGAGCGTATACTGTTTTACCTGGAGCTATATCTTTTAGGATATCTTTTAAGCTTGCTAGTGATATACGCCCTTCTGATTCTTCGTTGTTCCACTATTTAAAGGCTCCTGTTTTAAAGCGTATCTTAGGATCTGCTTCCGCAAGCCAAGGGTATCTAAGAATGAGGTTATAGCCTTTAAAGTTAGCTGCCTAGAAGGGTTGTGGGCCGACCACCTTAGTATGATTATGCATGTCGGCCACTGACACTGTGAGCTTATAGGCACTGTGTAGTTTGATCTAATGCTTATCTAGGAACTCTATGATAGGTTTCTGCTACCTTAGCGATGGGATAAGCTTATGCTCTTTTACCAAATTATATTATATGAGATTGATTTTAGCGCTGCTGTTATATAGTGCTTAGAACTGACGTACCTTACCTATAGGGAGTGCCATTTCCAGCTTAATAGCAATATAGAGAGTCTCTCCTTCCGTATCTTGCCCTAGTTGCAGCCGGGAGAGGTCCGCAACTAGGGCTTTTCTTTTTTTGGATTATTAGTGCGGTTGTCGCCCTGCTTGTTTTTCCAATTGGGTTTTCCTCTGGAGAAGTTTTCTCTTGACTTTTTAGAGTGTTCCTGTGAGGATGCCAGATGGGTGTTGGGTTGGCCCTGGGAGTCTTTTCTATTGCTTAAGGTCCCTAACTTTAACTATTCTGGGTTTCTCTTTAAGAACGGCTTCTTTAGAGCTTGGGTCTGCCCTGCGTTACTACTAGAGTGCTCGCGCTTCTAGTTACCCCCCAGCTTCTTGCTAAAAGAGGTCTAGTTCCTTACCGCATCCTTAGTATTTAGAACCGCTCGTTTGAAATCCGTATATGTAGTAATCCGTGATAGGGCTCCCACGCGCTTTATTTTATTACGAATTGCTGGCTTAATTCTAGCCTAGATAAATCTGATCTTTTTCTTCTTGTGGATGCTACCGTCTTTGTTTTTAAAGGGCTCTGGATCTATTAATTAAGCGTGAGTTTCCATAAAGTTTATAAACTGGCGGAAATTATAGCGGTTGAGCTGTGTCCTGTTCTAGAATAGTTCTGTATTATTGTATTATATAACATGCGGATCTTGAGTTTATTTCTTTAGGAAGGTTTGCAGCTGCGGCTATGTGGTAATTTGCTCTTTATTAAGCTGATTTAGTGCAATCTGGTTTAGGGATTGGTCTTTAATCTTACTGATAATCTATTAAGTATGCTCTTTAGTATTATCTTGTATTATTAGTATCTTAAAGAAGTTATCCATTTCGCGAACCTAGTTGTCTAGCTGTTGGGCGTTGGGTCTATGGCGGAGTTCTAGACTGCCGGAGGCCTTGGCTAGTTGGTCTATGTCCTTTTTCTATTCGCTGTATAGATACCTCTCTGAGTCTTTTACGCCTCCTTGGGTAGGTACTAGGTAGCCCCTAGGAGGCCCTTGGCCTTAACTAGGTTGTGAAAGATTTTATCTAGCCTGGATTAAGCTCTGCTAGATCTGGACCTACCCCTGAAGGTTTCTGATGTGTTTACTAGTGGCTCCTTCCCGCATGGCTTCTGAGAGCCTTGTGGCAGCTTCCCGATATCCTCCTTAGAGAAAATTGGTGTGGGGCTCTTGACTTTCTAACCTTAGGCCTGGGGAAGCTCTGGCTATAGAGGTAGTGTTAGTACTAATAGCTAATACGGGTTTCCCTGCAAGGTTTAAGTCTTAAGTTAGTGGTTGGGTTAGATTACCTAAAGGGGTAGGCCTACTTAGCTTGTAAACAGTCTGTGCGCTGCCACTATACCAATTATGGGCCGGTGGTCTTCTGGGAGGGTTCCAGTTAGGTCCCTAATTGGGCGCGTTAGTGTATTCCTCTGCTGGCATTTCTGATTTAGGGGAAGATCTTAGTGTTGCCTTTAGCGCTTGATCTTCTGATTGGCCTGAGTAGGGCTGGAGGGGTTCCGGTTGCTTTTTAGCAGTGTTATGACTGTTGTAGAGGGTGTCTGCGTTTTTCTCAGCGTTGCTGGTAACTGTAGGTGTGTGAGAGTCTTTGAGCTCTTGGTGCATCTGGGTGTTGGGGCTCGTTTAGCCGTCTTGCCCAGAGGTTTATATTGTTGCAATCTCTTGCTGTCGGAGGGACCTTTCTGTCTTGGCGTGATGGCTTTCTATAAGGTATTCGTGGAGTTTCCGTTTAAGTTGTTGTGAGATTTTGAGGGAGGATGGTGGATGTAAATAAAAGATATAAATAAACAATTTGGTCTTTAAAGCCAGCTGCCCTTTTAAATGGAGTAGGAAGGATTTGAATGTGAGGGGACTTTGTAGACAGGGGGCTATAAGGACACGATTATGGAACAGGATAGATTGGTAAGAGAGATGAATCCTTAAGGAGGTGAGGCCTTAGGGATTGTGGAGACTATATACTACGGGCACGTGCCTCCGGCACGTAACCGGCGACCATCCGAGGGGCGTCTGGAGGTTGTCCTGAGGGCAACCCGAGGTGTCCGCAATAATATCCCTTACAATAACGCTATTATAACAGAGCTACATCAGCAAGGTTACGGCTATTCACCAGAAGGGTATTAGAAGGTAAAGTATAAAACGCTTTACTTATTAAGCTTAATCCTTTTCCTCAACACCTAACCCCCTATTATTAACCTTTGTCCAATTTTGGACGTATCTTTGATATATTATTAAGATTTTCTTCTTTTCTATTATCAATTTAATATGCCTCTTTGTTCCTCTACTAACTGCTCTTCTAAGCCAATTTCTTAGCATATTCTAGCCCTACCGTTGTATATAGAACCCTAACCTCCGCTAACTCGCAACTAGTGCTGGTCCTACTTAAATAACTTTGCCTGCATATCCTCAAAAGACTAGAAATCTAATAAGAGGATCCTAGAGGCCTATAACAGGATATATTATATAAGGTTAAATACCTTTAGTCCTTATAATCGTTGCATGCGTACCAAGAGCGGTAGTTGCGTTAAGGTGGGTTTTTCTATCCTATAGATAGTTTTCCATTACTAACTTTAAGCTTTCCAATAGCCCGGGCCTGAGTAGCAGCGTGCTTTTAATGTCCTTAACTACTATATCGCCCGGGCGCTTTCTTATTCCAGTGCTAATACTAAGCGACTAGGTCAAATTTAAGATTATACTATAGCTATCTATACCGCTCACAATTCCCAGCAAGCCAGCCAGTAACACTTAATACAAGAGCAAGGTTAGTATACTAAGGATAGGGTAAAGGATAGGGATAATAAGAAGAAGGTCGCCATATACTATAAAAAGAAGTTCGCGTATACGCGTTAGGTTTTAAAAGAGTATAATATAATACGTTATTAGGTAGGTTACCCTTTAGGTACCTAGCAGATAGGTAACTAATAGTTACTATAGTAAGGTCTTAGTAGTTCTAGACTATACCAACTAGCCAACATCTCTATCCATTCTGGGCTTAAGCGTGTCTTTATTAACTATAAGCTTACGCCGCAAGAGCTTTATTGGTACTGGTTTGGACCTAATATTAGTATTAAGTGTTTAAGAATGTCCGCCCTAGCTATACCTTATTGTCCTACGCCCGTTTTTATGCCTACTTGTACCCCTACTAAGGGGTCTTATTCCTGTTAGCCATTACTTGGTGGCCCTATAGATACTAATCCTGCTCCTAAGGACGAGGCGTAGTGGCTCTGGGTATTCATAGTTTGGACCTATAGGATTTGGGATTTGTTCTTATATATAGTAGCAGTTAAGGGCCTTAATTAAGGTGCTTAGAAGGCTTATAGAGAGGGCTTAGAAGCCTATAGGGAATGCAATACTAGCAAAATGCCCTATTAATTCCTATACTATATATATAAAAAGGCTAAGGATGTCTCTTGCCCTAGGCTATAGCTTTAACCCTTATGGTTTCTAAAGCGTATCTATTCTATGTCTGGTTTACCATAGCTACTTCTAAACCACCTTAGTATAGAATAGTAGCTATCTATTTCTTACTCTCTAAAGCCTTTCGCGGCCTACCACAAGCTTTCTTTTTAGGTTGCGATAATATAATAGTATTAGAGCGCTTTCTACACCTTATAGATTATAAACCTTGGTCCCAATATTCTTTTAAAATATCTTTACAATACTCAAGGTAGTCCTCTGGTTCCTATATAGACTCTTTAATAGGCTAGCCTAGCTATTTAACTTCATACTAAAGCTTGTTCTTAACAGACTTATAGCATAGTATAGCTTTAACCTCATACCACTCGCCTACCACCTTAGGGTGTTTAATTAGGCCTAGTTAGAAGTTCTTTTTTAGTAGTGGTCTATGCCATAGCTCTAGTAGGTTTACATAAAACACTAGATATATATAGGCTATAGATAGGGGTAGCTAGAGATAGTAGGCTAGCTTATTAATTTATTCCTTAACTTAAAAGGGACCTAGGTATCTTATATTAAGCTTCTTTAATAGTCAATAGGTCTTAATATTTATTAAACATAAAAGAACCTTATTACCTACTCCAAAATGCTTGTCCTAGTGTTTACGGTTATACTAAAGTTTCTACTGCTCCTAAGCATCTTATAGGCTTTACTTTACATACTTCCATTACTTCTTCCATACCTTAAGGTACCCTTATACTCTCCAGTGGATATCCTTGGACTTCCCAGTAGGGTCCTATAATTAATCCTACTATCTTAGCTAGTAATTATTAGGTATACCATTAAATCCTAATAGTTAGACGCCGTAGGCAATCTAGATTAGTGCGTATTAATGTAATGCATATTGCTTTAAGTTATAAGCGTACTCCGCGTATGGAAGTAGCTTACACTAATTATCTTATTAGTAGTTCAAATATATCCACAGGTAAGACTCTAGTTCCTAGTTCTAGCGTTCCATTTACCTATCTATCTACAGGTAGAAAGCCGTACTATAATAGTGGTCTATCTTTAAATAGAAGCATAGATCCAACCAGTATTGGCTTATAAAGACGCTACCCCTATTAGTAATAATAGAGTGTGGCTAATCTATTTTAAGAAAGCATTTCTCCCTAATTAGGTTTATAAGCGCTTATGTATTAATCGTCTTATTAACAGGAAGGTATTAGACGTACTTTAAAAACCTATTAATAAGTATAAGGACCGAATTATATATTTATCCTTACTTATCCTTAAATAGTAGGAGATCCGTAATAAAATCTATAGCGTAATATCGCTATAGTTCGTTTACAAGAGGAACCGATTTAAGTAAACCCTACGGCTTATACCTTCGGATTTTATATACTTGACACTTCTTATAGTAGCTAATATACTCCTTTGCTTCCTGCCTAAGCCTTAGCTAATAGTATTTACGTTAAAGTAATTCTACTATTTTAACTTGACTATAGTGGCCGCCTAGAGAATTATTATAATTCTTTATAAGAATCTTCTGCCGTAGATTTGCTTTATATGGCACCCAAACCTTACCATTTCTATGCAGTAGGCCCATTGGGTCCAGTTCCCAATTTTAGCGCCTTATAGCTTCCTTTCCGTTACGTTTCCGGCCTACTTCCGCATTAAAGATGGCATAGGAGGCGTCCCTCCGTTACACCTTACAGATAAGATCCGTTAACCTTTTGGATAGTTCCTAGGTAAAAGCTATTTCGTCCCATACTGCTCCAAGTATAAAACTAGATGGTACTATAGATCTTGCAACTCTTTAATGCGTATACGTTAGGAAGGCGGCTACAAGGTTAAAGTCCTTTAGTTATTATAGGGCTCCAAGTTCCAATTACTCTATAGCTTCGCTATTAGCTTAAGGGGATAGCTCAGTAATTAGGGGTGACGTATTACTAGGTTTTAAACTCGTGTTAGGGATATCCTGTCCAGGCATATTTAGGCCCTTATTAGAAACGGACTGGGTACCAGCTAGAACGCTACTAGATACTAATAGGGTTTACATTACCTAAGACTTAATACATGGAGCTATAGGTACTTAAGCATCCTATACCCAGAGCTTATTCTATAATATAGGGAGTAAGATATCTATTATCTACTTTCCATCTCCCGTTTTAAAGCCTTTGGTATAGTCTAGCCGTTATAACGGTTTATTAGCAGGGTTGCTTTCCCCTAGCTTATATTTAATCTCAAAATTAAAACATATAAGCTCCTCTACCCATCTAGCTTGCCGAGGTGTAAGCTCCTTCATAGTTATAAAGTAGCGTAGATTATAATAATCTAAGAGTACACAAGTAGTATAGCTCGCGTGCTTAAGGTAATATCGCCACTGTTTAAAGCAGTTAACTATAGCTAGCAGTTCCTTATTATGGGTATAATACCTAACTTTAGGGCCCTAGAATTTTCTACTATAGAATGCTACTGGTCTCTAGTAGAGCTAGGTAGCGTCCAAATGCCTATTAGGTTAGAGTAGGATACCAGTAAAAGCAAAATTTAATACATTAATAACTATCATTAGTGGTTAATCTGGGTTAAAATGCCACAGTAATAGAGCTTTTATAAACTTTGCTTGTAGTTCCTAAAAGGCCTTCTATACCTTTCCAGGCCATATCCATGGTCTATACCACTTAGTTAGTCCCTTTTTGGTTTTCTTCCTTTCCGCCTTTAAGCCTTTTGCTCCTTAGGTTAGGTCTTAGAAAGCTTCTGTAATATAGTTAAATAGGTGCCAGGTAATATCTAAGTAGTTATAGATAAAGCGTCTATAGAAATTGGCAAAGCCTAGGAACACTTAAACATCCTAGTAGCTCTCTAGCTCTGGCCACTCTTAGATTATCTATACCCATACTAGGTCCATAACTATACCTATAGGCGTTACGATGTAACCCAGAAACTTAACCTGCTTGGTATTAAAGGTGCATTTTAACGCCTTAGTATAGAGGCCCTATTCGTCCAAGCGTTCCAACACTTCGCGGATGTGCTGTTTATACTAATCCTCATCTTCTAAGTAGATCAGGATGTTATCTAAATAAATAACATATATGCGATTAATAAGTCCCCCTAAGGCTCTATAAATATATAACTGGAATGTCGCAGGCGTATTAGCTAGCCCAAAAGGCATTACTAGATACTTAAAGTGGCTATATTAGGTTTTAAAAGCAGTCTTCCTCTTATCCCCTTCTTTAATATAGAGCCTATAATAGGCGTCTTGTAGATCCAGCTTTATAAAAATCTTCGCCCTAGATAATCAATCCAGCATTTCACTAACCAGTAGTAGTGGGTAACGGTTCTTAATTGTTACTTTATTAAAACCGTAGTAGTCTATATATAGCCTTATAGTTCCATCTGGTTTTAGGATAAAGAGGATCGGTATACCCACTAGCGACTTACTAGGCTAGATCTATCCCTTTTCCATTAAACTATTAAGGTACTTCCGTAGGATTTCAAGCTCTTTGCGAAAGAGGTTATAGATAGGAAGGTTTAGGGGTACTTTACCCTCTTCTAGATTAATTATATAATCGTATTCCAAGCTCTACGCAAGGACTCTAGCTCGTCTGCCCAAAAATACCCTTAATAAGTCCCTTAGGCCTAATAGAATATTTAACAAATCGGGGTCGCGCTTGTCCTCCGCATTATCTTTAAGTAGGTCCCGGAGCTCCCTTAAGACGCTCGCGGGCAGCGTCACACGCTATAGCGGTTGTTCGTATATAGTTGCTACTATACGTTAAACAGTTGCATGCGGCAGCCAGTAGAGGGTAGGGAATTCTTTAACGCAACGTTTAAGGTGCCGTAGTATATTCTCTATATATTACTTAAGCCATAGTAACCCGTAATAATGAAAGTATCTCGTAAGATCTTCAAGATCGCTACCTCCCTACAATATCTCCGCAACCTGTCCGGCAGTTCCCCATAGGGTGTCTATTATAGAGGGGTTATCGCCTATACTAGGCTCTATACCCGTCTTGCTATAGAATAGGGGTTGGATCCAATACTCCTTTAGGTATAGAACGTATACTATTTTATCTGGCTCTATATCCTCTAAAATGTGTTTAAGACTTATTAGTAATATACGCCCTTCTAATTCCTTATCGTTCTACCATTTAAAGGTTCCTGTCTTAAAGCGTATCTTAGAATCTACTTCCGCGAGCTAAGGGTATCTAAGGATAAGGTTATAACCTACAAAGTCAGCCACCTAAAAGGGCTGCGGGCCAACCACCTTAGTGCGGTTATATATATCGGCTACTAACACCGTAAGCTTATACGTACTATGCAGTTTAATCCAATACTCATCCAGAAAGCCTGCAATAGGTTTTTATTACCTTTACAATAGGACAAGCTTATACTCTTTTGCCAAGTCGTACCATATAAGGTTAATTTCGGCGCCACTATTATATAGTGCTTGGAGCTGCCGTACCTCACTAATAGGGAGTATCATTTCTAGCTTAATAGCAATACGAAGAGTCTTCCCTTCTATATCTTGCCCTAGTTATAACCGGGAAAGGTCCATAACTAGGGCTTTTCTTTTTTTAGGTTAGTGCGACTATTGCCCTACTTACCCTTCTAATAAGCTTTACCTCCGGGGAAGCTTTCTCTTGGCTTCTTAGGGTTATCTTATAAGGGTGTCAGACGGGTACTAGATTGGCCCTAGGACTCTTTCCCACTACTTAGGTTTCCTAACTTTAACCCTTCTAATATTCTCTTTAAGAAAGGTTTCTTTAAAGGCTGGGACTACCCTATATTACTATTACAGTGCCCGCGCTTCTGGTAACCCCTTAAATTCCTACCGGAAGAGGTTTAATTCCTTACCGCTTCCTTAGCATTTAGAACCGCTCGTTCAAAATCGGCATATATAGTAATTCTTAACAGGGCTCCCACGCGCCTCACTTTATCACAAATTAGTGGCTTTATTCTAGCCCAGATAAATCCAATCTTCTCTTTCTCGTAGATGCTGCCATCCTCGTTTTTAAAGGGCTCTAGATCCATCTATTAAGCTTAGGTTTCCACATAGTTTATAAACTAGCGGAAATCCTCATTATCACACTATATACCATTCCAGAATTGCTCCATATTACTATATTATATAACATGCGGATCCTAGATCCAATTCTTTAGAAAGGTCTACAGCTATAGCTATATAATAATTTAATCTTTATTAAGCTGACTAAGTACAATCTAGTTTAGTAATAGATCTTTAATCTTACTAATAATCTATTAGGTATGTTCTTTGGTATTATCTTATATCATTAGCATCTTAAAGAAGTTATCTATTTCGCGGACCTAATTGTCTAAGTGGTAAGCCTTAGGTCTGGGGCGGAGTTCTAAACTATTAGAGGCCTTAACTAGTTAGTCTATATCTTTCTTCTACTTATTACGTAAATGCCTCTCTAAATCTTCCACACCTCCTTAGAAGGGTATAGGGTAACCCCTAAGGAGTCCTTGGTCTTAGCCTAATTATAAAAGATTTTATCCAGTCTAGATTAAGTTTTACTAGACCTAGATCTACCCCTAGAGGTTTCTAATATATTTATTAGTAGCTCCCTCCCACATAGCCTCTAAGAGCCTTACAACGGCTTCCCAATATCCTCCTTATAGAAGATTAGTATAGGGCTCCTAACTTTCCAGGCTCCGGCTTAGGGAGGCTCCAGCTATAGAGGTAGTATTAATACCAATAGCTAGTATAGGTTTCCCAACAAGGCTTAAGTCTTAAGTCAGTAGTTAGGTTAGGTTACCTAAAGGGGTAGGCCCGCTTAGCTTATAAACAGTCTATACACCACCACTGTGCCAATTATGGGCCGGTGGTCTTCTGGGAGGGTTTTAGTTGGGTCCCTAGTTGGACATATTAGTATATTCCTCTGGCATTTCTGGCTTAGGGGAAGATCTTAGGGTCGCCTCTGGCGCTTGATCTTCCAATTGGCCTAGGTGGGGCCGGAGGGGTTCCAGTTGCTTTCCAGCAGCGTTGCGTCCGTTATAGAGGGTATCTGCGTTTTCCTTAGCGGTGACCATAGGTATGCGAGAGTCTTCGAGCTCCTGGTGCATCTAGGTGTTAGGGCTTGTTCGGCCGTCTTGCCTAGAGGTTTATATTGTCACAATCTCTCGCTATTAAAGGGACCTTCCTGCCTTAATGCGACGGCTTTCCATGAGGTATCCGTGGAGTTTCCATTTAGGTTATTACGAGATTTTTAAGGTAGGATAGTAGGTATAAATAAAAATATAAATAAATAATTTTGTCCTTAAGCCAGCTGCCCTTCCAAATGGAGTAGGAAGGATTCGAATATAAGGGGACTTTGTAGATAGGGGGCTATAAGAACACGATTATAGGAATAGATAGATTGTGGAGGAGACGAATTCTTAAGGAGGTAAGGCCTCTAGGATTATAGAGACTATATACTAGGGGCATATGCCTCCAGCACATAACCAACGGACGTCTAAGGGGTATCCAGGGGTTGCCCTAAGGGCAACCCGAGGTACCGCAATAATATCCCTTATAGTAATATGCTTACTCTTAGTTAAGCTCCAATAGATAAGATTACCATAGATTATAAAGTTATTCTCTCTAGTAAATTCGTTTATAATAATAATCTTATATCCTAACTAGGAGCTAAAATCTTTATTATTTATAAACGATCTATTAATAAATACAAAGAGCTTAGCGGTAGGAAGATTAATAGGCACGTAGAGTAGTCCCTAATTAAAATAGTTTATTTACCAGGAAAGACGTTTATTTAGGGTAAAAATGTTATCCTTAGTTAGTTTCTAGTATTAGGCGGCAATAGAGAGATTAAATAAAGCCTTAGGTTAATAGATAGAAGTAATATAAGCTCTATAAGCGCGTTACTCCATATATCCTTACTTTAGAGAATTAATATTAATAATATTAATCTTCTTACCTTAACCCTTCTAGCGTAAAGCAATAGAATCCTTATTTAGGGAGAGGGTGCATCTATTAAAGAGTAATAGTGTTATTAAATTAAGCTTTTCCTTTAGCTTTACTATAAGATTTACCTTTACTAACTTATCTTCTTTAAGAGCTAAAAATTAGTCGTCTCCTAAGATAATTATATTATTAGTTTATATACTAACAATTCTAAATAGAGTTTCTGTAGTTGTAATTAGGAAGTATAAGTTAAATATAAAAGTAGTCATTAAAAGCTTCTCTTTATAGTACTTACTATAGGTAGCCTACTAATAGGTTCCTGCCTCTATAATTCCATATAATGGCTTAAGTATAACTATAATTATATCTTCAGGATATTGGTAATAAATTTGCTCTAGAAGGTATGCCAATATTAAGTACTAAAGGTGCGTCTCTAATTGGGTATAGGCCTAAGTAATATCTTACAAATAGACCGCTATTCTATTCTTTATTAAGGAGGGAGCTAGTATAACAATAACTTACTAACTAGCTTATTAAATTATAGAAGATTATATAAGAATTACCTCCTTACTATTATTATTATGACCTTAGATAATAAGCCTTAATTTCTTAAATAGGGTATTAGTAGTTTTGCCTTTAATCTTATTAACTATTCTTAACTTAAAGATACAAACTTTATTAAACTTAGTAGGGTTATACTTCTTAAATTTAAAGACTCCTCTTATAATAAGACCGTTAATCTCCTACTTATTAGATACTTAGAAAGGAGCTCTAGAAGTTATAATATAACCTTCCTTTTAGAGCTATTTTATAAGCTTAAAGTTAGCCTTCTCCTTAGTTGTTATAAAGGCTATTAATAACTTAATTCTATTCTTAATAGCGGCAATAAATTGCTCTTCAAAATTAATAAGATATTGGCAATTTTGTAATCCCTTCGGGCGACCTCTACCGCGTTATAGTTACGGTATATCTACTACAATTATATTAGGATTGTAGTCATCTTCTAAAGCACGTTAATTATAATTCTTTTTAGGGCATCTTTTAGGGCATCCTATAAAGGCTTAAAACTGTTATCTTTATAGTAAGGCTTAATAATGGTTAAATGGAATTAAGTGGGTCTATAAGGCATTTAAATAGTGCAAGTTTAACTATTAATTATAATAAGTTAATATAGGCCTAACTATCCTCCCTTTTTACGCCATATGCGTACCTCAGACTAAAGTGGTAGATTAAGTATAGTTAAGGTATTTGGGCCATTTCTTATTCCTAGTACGTTATTGACCTGGCGTATAGTATAGAGACATTACACCTTCTTTATTACCTTGCGAATAGCCTTAGCTTATTACACAATAGAGGGAGATAGTGGAGAATTGTTAGTTATTTAAGGGTAGGCGCCAAAGACTAGTAATATAGGTACGAGTTTATCTAGGCCAGCGGAATTATTAATGGCTTTAATAGCCATTTATAAGGTAAGTTCTTTATTAGCGTCCTCTAGTTCTAAAGAGATAATCTTATATACGCGGCATAATAGTGTGTAATATCGCTCTACTTTTCTAACGCTATTATATACCTTAATAGGAACTTCCTTAACCTTAATTACTATTGCCTTTATCTATTATTAAAACTCTATAGATAAGAAGTTCTTTTTTATATTATAAACAATTTAGTTAGGGTGTAACGGAACCTTATAGTAAGAACTACAGTAGGTCCTGTTATTGGGCTAGGTATGTAGATATAAACAGGTTAATAACGTAACAATAACTAGTAGAGTGGTTGCCTAATAAATTAACTCTAATTATATTCTAAGATTTACTACAAAGAGAGAACTATCTAGGTAGGGACTGTGGTCCTTTAAATATACAACTATACGCCTAAGAAATCCCTTCGCTCTATAAGGTACGTGTGCTCTATCTACTTTATTATAGATTATATAGATTACACAAATTATATAGATTATATTACGTGACCTTAGCTACTATTCCTCGTTATATAGTTCCACTAGATCTATCCTAGATTGTGCCTATATTAACTAACTAGCTTCCGCCAACTCCTCTCTAAGTAGTTATAATATTATACTTAAGCTGTCTGTAATACTATCCCCCTCCTTTTTATCTTCGTCCTTAAAGATTCCTAATATCTCTAAGTTGTCCACTAGAGGTATAATATCCGTTTAATTAACCTAGTTAATATTCTTACTTATTATACCTAAAGCATCCTCTTCTTCTTCTACAGCTTATCAGTCTCGTATTGTTGCTATAATATTGTCTCTAGGTAAGATAATACCATCTCTATGTTCTTGTTGTGCGAAAGAGGGGTTGGTTTGTGTTGCGCTAGCGAGTCCTTTATCTTAATAACCTTCCTCTTACCTAGTGTGAGGGCGCGAAGAGGCTTCGGGGAAGATTCGAAGGAATAATATAAATTCTATTTAAATCTAAGGGTATATAGCTCTTGCAGAGTACAAGACGTTGCGTAAAGAAGAGAAAGGAATATAGGAAACTTGTAACTAAATATTTGTGGTCTTGGCAGTAGACGCGTGGGCACAAGCCTACGTGGATTTTAATAGGTTTCGACTAAATTCTATTACATTAGTGGAATTTAGTAGAGACTGGTAGAAATTAATTAAGTTGGCGGAATTTGGCAGAATTCAATTAACTTGGCAGAATTTAATTAAAGCGTTAGAATTTATCTGTTGAGTGTTTTACTAAGACATTCCTACTGTAACTAGGCTAGTCCCGTTATAGTACCCCCCCCTTTGGCTAAAGGTCCAAAACAATTTAATTTAGTTAAGAATTTATAACTTATTGCCTTATAAGCATCGTAATATAGTTTAAGTTCTTTTTAATTTCAAGTTTCCTGCTATCGTGTTTCGTGTCTTTGTGTTAGATGGCAGTTGTTTGCCTTTATATTGTGTCTATTCAGCCAGAGCAGGCCGCGAAGGATGGTCTTTATAGAATTCTTTTACTAGGGAAGGCGCGTCGGCCTTAACCTATTTATAGGTTTCCTAGGTTTGTGTTTTATATCCTTCCCACTTAATAAGAAGTTTAAATTATTTAGATCGTGTTTTCTATTGCATATTATTAATTAAGTTAATAAAGTATAAACCGTTGCCGTTATTAATAATTACAGAAGGTGGCGGCGGAATTTTGCGAGTTATAGGATTGTCTCTTAAGGGTTATAGTAAGCTTACGTGAAACGTTGGGTGTATTTTTATTTTAGTCGGCAGTTCGAGCTTATAGGCATATGGGCTTAGTTTTTTCTTAATTCGGTATAGGCCTATAAACTTCTAATTGAGTTTCTTTAAAGGCCGTTAAGTCTTTAGGTTTCGTATACTTAGGTAAGCTATATTACCTTCCTTAAAGTTCTATACGGGAGCTCGTCCTTTATTTATATGCTATTCCTATAACGTTTAAGCGTACGTTAACTTACTTTATAACAGTTCCATTAACTGCTTTATTTAATCGGCGAAGTTATACGCGTTAATTAACTGGATCCGTTTAATTGTGGGTCCTATTATATTAATATTAAGTTGTAGCTCGAATCCAAGTTAAGGGTTTTATCCGTAGGTTGCGTAGAACGGTGTTACGCCTATTAATACATTTATTATATTATTTGTAGTAAACTTAGCTAAAGGTAGCCATTTTTCCCAGTCGTCTTACAGGTAGGAGCAGTATATTTATAAGTATTATTCTATAATCGTATTCGCAATTTCCGTTTAACTATCTGTCTCTAGATAAAACGCAGTTAAGAGTTATATTTAAATGCTTAATCGTTTATATAGAGCTTGCTAGAAGTCTAAAACGAACTAGCTTCCGCAGTTGGATATTATTATATTAGGAAGTCTATGTAGCTTAAAGACGTACTTAACGAAATATTTGGCTACTAATATCGTATTAATCGAGTCTATAGAAATCATATGTCGCATTTTTATAAGACGGTTAACTACTACCATAATATTTATAAACCTATTATTACTAGGCAAGTCGACTATAAAGTTAATTAAGATATCGCGCCATCTTTATATTGGGATTGGTAGCGGTTAAAGTACTCCTTACTTCTTTATATAAGAGGGTTTTCCACGCACGTATATCCTGTATACTCGAACGTATTTCCGTACGTAGTTGTGTATTATAGGCTAGTAATATACTTATTAAACGATCTTATAGGTCTTTGTATAGCCAGGATATCCTACTATGGGGGAGTTGTGTATAAATTTAAGTATCTTAAATTGTAAAGGTTTGGAATTCGGAACTACTATCTTCTATTAATAGTATAATTAATTATTTCGAATTTTGTATTTAGCGAGTATAATATCCTTATACTGTCGTTTTCTAGTTTAGATCGCCTTTATTATATCTACTATCTATATATCGTTCTTATATTTATATTTTATTAGTTTATTAATTTCCATTTCCTATTTATCAACTTCTAATTCATTCCTATTAAGTTCCGTATCTAGAAATATAGGACATAGTTTTTTAAAATGTTTAGGGGGTAGTAAGATCCGTAATTAATTTATAATCCGTTTATTTAAGGCGTTTATAGGTAAGTCCTATAATCGTTATATTAATATATTAGGCTTTTAATTAAGTTTACCCGGTTAATATATAATCTTAAAGTTAAATTATAAGAGGTATTCGGCCTAACGAATTTGGCGCTATATTAATTGTTTTATAGTTATAAAGTATTGTAGGTTCTTATGGTCCGTTAATACGCGTATTAGAAATAACGATCCTTTTAGCTTAGGACGCCATTATTTAAAGCATCTAATAATTATAAGCAGTTCCTTATTATATATTTTATAGTTTAATTCGGTAGGGGCGAGTTTCTGGGAGAGAAAGGCTACTAGACGTAGTTCGCCATTCTTATTATATTATAATAACACTCCCCCTAGCGCATAATCTGATGAGTCCGTTTTAATAATATATTTAAGGTTAGGGTTAAAGTAAGCGAGGATTAGAGTAGTTATAAAGTGATTGTTTATACTAACTTAATAGCACGAGTGAGTTGTATCCACGGGTATGAAATATATGTAGTATTATATGCTTGTTTGGATGGTGACTGTCTCTTATATTAAAGCAGACTACGTGGTCTATATACTGATGTGACCTCCCCCTGATTAGTTAGTGCTTTAGGGGTGCACTAGACGCGTAAGCGGGTGGTTAGTGCACCAAACGCGTAAACGCGTAGTTGGTGTACTATACGCGTAAGCACGCGTTCGGTACAACAGGTGCTGTAATTATACACTAGTGGTACTTGAAAAATGAAATCACCTATATACAGCCTCCGTAATTGTTTTAATAGAACCGTAAAATATAAAAGAAATATATAGGAAATCCCTCCTAAGGTGCCTTCTAGGCTGCCTTCCAGACGGTACTTTGAGCTGGCCGTAAGTCCTGCTTAAGGTCTATAAAGTAAACTATACGGCCTTTTAACGGGCTGTAAAGGAACCGTATGGCCTTCTGATGGGCCGCAAATGAACTATAAGTGCTTTGTTAGTCACGTTCTACCCATTCTATAACCTTTAGATTGAGCTTATTTGTGTTAATTAGGGTTTTTAGAGCTTAACACGGCTTTGCCTTAGTTATAGCGTCCGCTGGGTTGTCTCCGCTGCTGATCTATTTAACCTCCGTGATTTCACGTTATTTATAGGCCTGATGTAAGCATATTAGGTCGACCATAAGCCTTTTCTCTTATATTGTACCTAGTTTAACTAGGCAGTCGTAGAGGGACTTTGAATTAGTATATAAAACTAGGGGTAACTACTCTAGTTGTAGAATCTTCTGGATTGTTAATTTGATTGCGGCTGCTATATTAAAGCTATAAGCTAGTGTATATAGTTTAGAAGCTAGTATACTACGGGTTACCTATTTGTATTTAATTAAGGACTAGTGCAGGATGTTTACGTCCTAATTATGGTTTGTAAGTATAATTACAAAGCCGATTTACGATAATAGGTCCCTATTATTGGTAAAGGAGGCGTCCGTAAATGCTAGTAAGCTAAGGGAACTTAGGTCTAGTGGTATAAAAGTAAGTCCCCTTGCTATATTGTTAATTTGCTACTGAATGCGCTTATTAAGCTGCTTAATATTTTATTCTTACGGATCTACTGCCTGGGCCACAAAGGACAAGTTATAGGCAGATTTGGGTTGGCAGACTATAGTAATATAGGCGCCTCTTATACGCTATACAGCGTATTGGTCCTTTATATTTATGGTTTTATAGGTCTCTCCGCGGGAACTAGTAAGGTCTATAGGCTTTACTATAATAAGCTTTAGGTTTTAAGCTTGGCGTTCCTAGGTTAGCTAGATTAAGTTGCCCTTTTGTATAATTAAGCCTCTATTGAACTTAATTGGAGTTTGCTTAGTTAACTACTCTTATGGCTTTGCCAGGAACTTAGCTTCTTGCAGTTTAGTCTCTTTAGCATCCGTAAATATTTGGTCTGCTAAGAAGAGGGTATTGTCTATTTAGAGTCTAACAATACCAAGGCCGTTTGATGGGCTGTATAGGAGGTAGGGGTTATAGGTCGACTATTCCATTTTAAGTTTACTAATGTGGTGCTAGTAGTATGTCTTAAACCAATGGTTTCCGGCTTCTGGTACTTTGTAAAAAGGTTTTATAACCCATAAAATTATTCCTGGTTATAGGTTGAGCTCATAGGGTAGTCGTATAAAGATATCCCTACTTAGGTAGGTATTAGACTGCATGTAGGCTTGTAAGATATCCCGTAAGTAAAGGGCTATAGATTTGGTTTGCTGTAGTCCAGGTATAAGTGTGAGTATAATCTATTAACTGACCCGTTAAATTGTAGGCGATTGTGTAAGGACTAGGTCCTTTCCCTAGTTATTATAAGCTTGTATAACAAGCCTTGATTTTTTAAAGGCTTTGTTAGTACTAGGGTGCTTAATCTTGTCAACAAAGTGTGAGTTAAATATACGGACGCCTTACGGAACGTCTCTCTCTGTTATAATTGCAAAGACACCCTTTTTAAGTAGTCTGTTGATCTCTTTACGCCGTGAGTCCGTAAAAGGGGTTTCCTGTATTAGAACTAATATATCTATAGGCGGAGATTGCTTTGCGGATATGCCTGTAGAGGTTAGGTAGTTCTCTATTACGGGATTCTTATAGGGGCGTCCTCGGCCACGCTTTATAGTAGGTTTAGTAGGTTTAGTAGGTTTTTGGGGGACCTCTAGGGTAGGTAAGGGTGCCTCTAGTTTATTTAATTTGGTAGTCGCTTCTAGTTTGTCTAGTTTAGTGGTTGCTTCTAGTTCGTCTAGCTTAACATTATGGGTGTTTTCGGGCCGAAAGTAGGGTTTTATGAACGTGCTTCTAAAGCTAGTTAGCCTACTAGAAAGCTGTACGTAACACTTCTTGTTTTCTATAGCTAGTAAACGGTAAAGTCTATTCTAATTGCCGCTTTTATGCTATACGAGGACTTTAGAGTTAAGCGGGAGGTTATGTACTAAGGTTATATTAGGTCCGTTGCGGTAGTATAGGGCGTTATTAATAGTTTATTTAGCCTGTAATTTAACTATTTCGGCTATTGCCTTCTGTATTGCAGCTGCTCGTTCCGTAATAGATAGGGTAGGGGGGCCTAGGTTACTTATCCTTAGGTAGGCTCTATAAACTAAGAGGGTGGGTACTAGTCCATTAGGGCTAGCGGTGTTGTTGACGGCTTTTATAGCTATTTGTAAAGCTAGTTTCTTTTAGATGTCCTTGCACTCGTCTATAATAATCTAATAAGCTCTTTATAGAGCTAGGTAAGCTTGTTTAATAAGCCCAACGGACTAATACGCCTTAACTAGAATAGCTTTTGTTAATATAGCTATGGCTATAGTATACTGCTGGAATTCCTTGCTGATAAAGTTCCTACTGGCGTTATAGGTGATATACTCAGGAGGTCTAATATACGTGTCAATCTAGTAGGTCCGTAAAATATCCTAAGTGTGCTTTGCGGATATATTTTACAACTAATAGGCGGCTTGGTAGTAGGTTGCCTCGTCAATTATATATAATACTGGGCTGCTGTTAATATATATAATGTCTATATATACTAAGTGGTTGAAGTTAAGGTCCTTATAAAGGGTGAACTTAAATCGGCCTAGGGAACGTCTGTATTTCTGGTAAAAGGAGCAGTATTTGGTTAGGTAATTAACTGCCTTCTTATTGACGTTGTTGTGTCCAGAGCGTTTAAGGACTCTATATAGCTTTTCGGCTAATAGGTGGCCGAAATGGCGGTATAGACGGTGGATCTCCGTACTGGTAAGGTAGTATGGGTTATAGTTAAAAGATTCCTAAATATAGGTCCATAAAGTCTCTCCCTATATAAGGAACGGGTGTCCAAATTGTTGTGTAATTGGTAGGGTAATATGCTTGCTTCTAGGGGCAGTTGCGGGGCCGATTAAGGTGTCTGTAATATTGTTATAGTAAACCTATAACCTGTCTATATCCGTAAGGCAAAGTAAGAAAGGGGTGTCTGCTTTTACTATATAGAAGTTAACTAGACTAATTAGGGTCTTAACTGCAACTAATCTAATTAATACAGTTAAGCTAATGCCAAATTGGACGTTTACGGCCTTAGTTTGTATAGTGTTAATATCCGTATTATTATTTGCGGTGGTCCTATATGTAAGGTATTATCCGTAACCTATAGTAGACTTCTTGGAGGCGCCTATATCGATTATAACACTATAGAATTCCTTAGGGGTATAGCGTTCTGTAGTAATATATGTAAATGGGTCCTGCTTATAATCTATAACGTCCGTAACGGGGGTGCTTGTGGAATAGTTTTTAGGCGTAACTAAGTGTATAAAGGAACAGTTAGCTAATATAGTTATAATATTAAAGGCTTGGCTGTCCGTAAAAGGTCTAAAAGTAGTTAGGAATATCTCTAAGGTCTCCTATTCCTAGTTATCTAGATTAAAGTTAATTATAAGGGCTTCTATTAACTTATTAGGGGGCTCCTCTTCTTTCTTTCCTTTGTATTCTAAGATAAACTGGCTAATCTATTTATTAAATCTCTTTTTAGACCTGTTATGTTCTTCCTAGGTATACTTTATAGACCAACATTTTTTCTTGCTATACACGAAGTATTTCTGGCTTGTTTGTCTGCGGGGGTATGCTTTTGTATGGGAGTTACTGCGGGGGTTATAGGTAGGACTTAGTTGGTATAGGTGCTGCTAGCGGTAACGGCGGTCTATAAAGTAGATGTCTGAGTCTATCTGCGGATATTAAATATCTGTGGCGAAGGCTTAAGTGCTGCCTAGTGGGTTTAAGACTTTATATATTATAATAAAGGAGCGTAGGTTATTAATAAGGCCAGCTAAGGTATCTATAGGCTTATAATAGGCGTATTTATAAGGCTCTACTTCCTAGTAAGCCGTAATAAGTTTATTGTACAGGAAGTTGTCTGTTTAAAGCTTAGTATTAAGGCCGTACTATAGGTGCCGGAGGTCTTTAATAAGGATTTGTAGATACTCTATAGTTAATTTTTTAGTGTTCTTATTAATTACGGTCTATAGCTTAGTTATATTCCATTAGGTAAGAATATCACGCCTATATTCTAGTCCTTTAAAGTAGTTACGGGTAGCTTTGTATAGCTTATTAAAGGGGACACTAAGGGGGTTGCTCTTAAGGTTAGTATAGTAGTGGTCAAGTACTAGGCCGCGCAGTATGGTAGAGTAGGCTTGGCTAAACTCTTGTTTAGGAATATCAGCCTTCTGGCAGAGGTCCGTAAAGATAGTTAGTTTAAAGTTAAAATTATCATTTTCACCGCTATACTTAGATTTGTCGGTATAGAGCTTAGCTAGGTTAGCTAGCTCCTTGCCATAGGTCTTTACTTAGGTAAGTTGCGGATCTATAACTTGCAGATCTATGGCTTATATGTATATGGCTTATAGATCTATAACTTAAATAGCGGGGGTAATTTGATCCGTATTTTGGTTTATAGGGGTGTTATAATCCATAACTTAAGAGTAGGGTGTATTTTAGCCAATAAGGTCGAGTCTAAAGTCGCTTAGGTTTATAGGACGAATTTGGTTAAGTAGGTTAGGTATAAGGCTAGCAATTATATTAAGTTTAGAAGAAGTAAAGAGTTCCTTAGTTTTTTGGAACTAGTCTAGGATTTCCTCTTTAGTCTATTCCGTTTAGTCCTTCTCGTGTATTGTGTTATATAAGGACTATGTAATAGTAACTTATTTATTCCTTTTAACCCATATACCTTAGTTACGTAAAAGGGTTCGTAGTTTATAGATAGTAACAGGGTTGTAGGCCTTAAAAATAGCTTTTATAAAGTCCGTAAAGTCTTCCTAGTATTGCTCCCATAGGTCGTCATTTATAAGCTTAAAGTATTTATATTTAAGAATTTTGAAACTAATGTAGTTATTGACGTCGTTTATAGATATAACGTTGACTCCTTATCTCTACTTCTTTTAACCTTTGCTGACTTGCTTGCTAATGTCTGCCATACTATAGTGTAGTGTGGTGCGTAGTGGGTGGTAGCAGCTTGTAATGGGTGGGGGAGGTCTTATAATAGTCCGTAAAATTAATTAACGGGTCCATAATGGTTCGTAGGAGGGTAGGGGGTTTCCGTAAAAGGTCCGAAGAGGTTTAAGGTTTGAGGGGGTTAAAAATAAGGGTTCCGTATAGGTCTATATTTGCGTCTATAACTTCCGGTAAACCGTACTAAGACTTAAATAAGTATATAGAGTTGGAGATAAGTCCGTAATCCCCAACTTCCGACCTTTTAGTAGGTCATACTAGGAGTTTAAATGGGTAGTCGCTGTTATATATATCGCTCGGGGGAAGGTATCGAGTGATTGCTAATCTATGCGCGCTTATTAATCAGTGTTTATACTAACTTAATAGTACGAGTGAGTTGTATCCACGGGCACGAAATACATGTAGTATTATATACTTGTTTAGATGGTGACTGTCTCTTGTATTAAAGCAGACTACGTGGTCTATATACTAATGCGACCTCCCCCTAATTAGTTAGTGCTTTAGGGGTGCACTAGACGCGTAAGCGGGTGGTTAGTGCACTAAACGCGTAAACGCGTAGTTGGTGTACCGTACGCGTAAGCACGCGTTCGGTACGACAGGTGCTATAATTATATAGTAATATTTTAAGTTATTAAAAGCTTATTCGCATCTAGCGGTTTATTTAAATTTTATGTTTTTCTTTATTAGGTTTACTAATGGCTAAGCAACTTCCAAGAAGTGGTTAATAAATTATTAATAGAAATTTACAAATCCTAGAAATCCTTAAATATCCTATATATTGCTAGGGCTTCCTAGTTTATAATTATAGCGACCGAGGGACCCTAGGGTGCCCTATAGGAGAAGGAACCAACAACCCCAAAGTAGGGAAGATATATTAGGAAAACAGGTGGAGAAAGTAGAAGAAGAATAGTACGGCGCTAGGGCCCAGGCCTATATAGAGGAGGAAGGGAGACGCGTAAGAGGCCAGTAAAGACAACAGCAAGGGAGAGAAAGGAGCCAAAGTAGAGCATAAAAGAGTACTGGAAAACTATCTACCGCAATATAATACTGGTTGGACCGACGCTGGAGAGATAAATAGGAGTTAAAGGTACAGAGGTAGACTTAGGTAAGGGGAACCTAAGCCGTAGCATGGGTAACGCTATAGGGGGTAAATACCCAAGGGCTCCAAGAGGGCCTAACAAAGGCAGAAAATATAATAGCAACACTCTTAAGGACAGGAATAATAGGACTAAAAGATTGGCTTTACTGGGTAGGTGTCCTAGTAGGTAGCCCAAGGTGCGAATATAGCTGGCCAAGACAGACACCAAAACACGTAATACTGTTATACCCCTTACACACCGGCTAAGAAGCAATGCTCTCAGCAGCTGGCATAGAAAACTATAATACACTACTCTTAATACAGAAAGGCCTTAAGGCGGCTACCCGGTAGCTTATTGGCCAAAATGTGCTAGACCAGTTCCGGGTTGCAAAGGAAATAGTAATAGAAAGCAAAGGGGCGAGTAACAGGCGCCCCCTAATAACTCTACAGGAGTAGAGTATAGTGTGTAATACTAGCGCGTCCGTAGGTTTGTTACGGCAGTAGTGGTTCCTAAGGAGGTTAAAAAGTAAGGTAGTAGAGCACTACTGGTGACTCGTAGGCGACTCGCAAGCGAGCCCTAAAAGGCGGGGAGACGGATTATGGGGTTTTCTCAAATAGAGTTTTCTCCCCATATGTATATAAGGAGTAGTCCGCGTAGGCCCAACAGGGATCCGAATTGGACGTTAAGCAATGAATAATAATAATTATAGCGACTTTCTTAGGGTCTATTTTAATTCTATTACAGGATATAATTAAGCCTAAATATATAACCTCAGATGCGTGGAACTTGCATTTTTTAATATTACATTATAAGCCCGCGTCTTATAAGCGTTTAAGGACTATTTTAATATGTTTTTAATATTTAAAAAGTAAGGACGAGTAGATTAAGATATTATTAATATACGCGGTAATAAATATATTAAGGAATTTATAAAGCGTATTGTTAATATATTACTAAAACGTACTAGGACCGTTCTTTACGCCAAATGGTATTACTAGGTATTTAAAGAGTCCCTATTATATATAAAAGGCTATATACTTCTTATCTCCCTTACATATACGAATTTTATTAAAGGTAGCGATTATATTAAGCTTTATAAAGTACCGTGCCTTCGCTAATTAGTTAAGCGTCTCTTAAATTAAGGGAATTGGATATTGGTTTTAAATCGTAATTGCGTTTAGAGCTTAATAATTAATATAAAATCTTAAGCCTCCTCCTAGCTTTTTAATAAATAGCATAGGTAAGGCGAATAGAAATTAACTAGGGCGAATAAATCCTTTTTCTAGATGCTTATTAAGGTATTATTGTATTATAAGCAGTTCTTCTCGTAATATGCCATATAGCAGACTAAACTTTAGTATTATGCTAGGCTCGAGTTCTATCTTAAAATTGTGCTTCTCTTAGTATGGGGCTAGTTGGTCTACAAATTATTTTTTAAACTTGTTAATTAGGTTATAGTACTCTTTAGGTATAAAAGGTTAAGGATTAGAATACTATTTCAGTTCTAGTACTTTCTTAATGTCTTCTATGGTTATAGTAAAGATTTTATAATCTCGTCTTTTTACTAACGAGATAAAAGGCGCGGCCTGTATTATACAGATTTTAAGAGGGTTTAACGTAACATCTTCGCATTCTTTACTATAATTAGCAGTTATAGATTTATTATATTAGCTCAAGGTTCATAGTAAGGGTAATTTATATTATATTAAATTTAAATAGTTATATACATATTTATAGGGCAAATGGTTTTTTAAGTAATAACTTTGGCAGTAGGTTGTACGGAACTTTAGTATTTCTTTAACCTAGCTAATTAAAGGGTTGTGTTGTTTTAGCTATCCGTGTCTAAGTATTATTTTATAGTGCTTTAAGGGTATTACAAACAGGGAAATGTATTTAAGGTGTTTACCTATCCGCAATTTTATAAGAGCATAGTGCGTTATTTCGCTATATATTAAGGGTTTGCCATTAAAGCCTTATAGGCCTTAGGGCTCGTTAAGTTTCTTTAAATTTAGGCATTAAGTTTTCGCGTAGTTTATATTAATAAAGCCTATGCTAGTGGCTCCGCTATCTATAAGGATTTATACTTCCTTCCATTTTCTAAGTATTTAAATTTTGCCGAGTATATTAAGGGAGTTATATTATATATTAGCGCTAAAAGAGCCTAGACACTTATACTCTTCCACTTTTTATCCTAAGGCGCGACTTGGCCCTAGGATAATTTATTTTTTAAGTTAACTAAAGGCGAGGTGCTTTATAACGTCTAAGTATAATTTATAGCGCGGGTATGATTTAAGGAATGAGTACGGCTTAAAGAATAGGTATAATTTAAGAATTGGGTACAACTTAAGAATCAGGAGGAACTATGGCGGATTTTTTTTAAAAGGGTAAGTTCGGCAATGTTTTTAAATATGTCCTTTTTTACCGCATCTAAAACATTCTCCATTTATAGCTTGTGTTCTTTGTTTATTAGTTCCTAAGGGTATATAGGATTGGGTGGCATTAAGGTCTATAGGGTTATACATAGGGCTTTTAGGTCTTGGAGAAGGATCGCGCCTTAGAGTATATACTAGTTTTAAGGAGTTTTAAACGTAAGGTATAGTTAACTTTAGAGAATAAATCTATTTATTATATTAAAGGTCTTTATTAATTTATTAATATATTATAGCAAATTTGGATAGGTTTTTCGGCAGTTCTCTATCTACTAACTAGGCTTTAATCTTATCCAAAATAGCTTATTAAAGGGCAGTAACTTTAGCGGCTTTATTCTAATCTAGTTCGCTAATAAGGCCTAAAAATTCCGAAAAAAGGCTAGTAAAGTCTCGGTTCCATTATTATAGGTTTTTAAGTTTAATAACAGCTATATGTTCGCGGCTGGCGTTATTATACGTTTATTCTAGCAGAGAGATAAAGGTTTTAAAATTAATAAAAGTGCTATTGCGGAAGAATGGATCTATGGTTTATATAGCGTCCTTACTTAAATAAGATATTCCATAGCTAACCTTACTAGCCTTAATAGGGTATTAATTATAATTTATTAAGAGTTTAAGACGGAGCTTGGTTATAAAGGGATGTAGGTTATTTTGGTTTCTATTAAACATTAAAGGATTAGGGAGCTTTTTAGATTTTATAGTAGGTACTAAGTTCGCTATAGGTGTAGGTTAAGCTACCGTTACTGGTTTAATATTTGTATTCAACGCGTTAGGTTTAGGTACCATTACTTTAATTTCGTTTATAGGTGTTGCTATTAGGGTCTATAATATAAATACCTTAACGTTACGGAGTTCTTTGTAGAGTGCTTCTATTAATCGCTAGTGCTAGGCTTTTAGTGCAGCCTACTACTAAGCTAAGGCATCTATAAAGGACTATTATATTATGGTTAACTGTTTTCTAACTAGGGTTATAATACTTATAGTTATTGAAAGGGATTTAGGTTTGTTTACTATTTTAATAGTAATTATTTTAACGTAACGTAATATAAGGGCGCGAAGAGGCTTTAGGGAAGATTTAAAGAAATAATATAAATTCTATCTAAATCTAAGGGTATATAGCTCTTGTAGAGTATAAGACGTTGTGTAAAGAAGAGAAAGGAATATAGGAAACTTATAACTAAATATTCGTGGTCTTAGTAGTAGACGCGTAGGCATAAGCCCACGCGGATTTTAATAGGTTTTGACCAAATTCCATTACATTGGTGGAATTTAGTGGAGACTAGTGGAAATTAATTAAGTTGGTGGAATTTAGCAGAATTTGATCAACTTGGCAGAATTTGATTAAAGCGTTGGAATTTATCTGTTAAGTGTTTTATTAAGACATTTCTACTATAACTAGGCTAGTCCCGTTACACCTAGAGTGTACTAAAGTAAACATTTAATCGTCCTATGACGTTCGCTCTGTCTTTAACGCTAAATATACGCGTCCTATAACTCTTAACAGTCTTTAGGTTCCCTAAGTAACTTATTATAGGGTGTAACGGAACCTTATAGCAGGAACTACGGTGGGTTCTGTTATTAGGCTGGGTATATAGGTAAGAACAAAACAACAATATAATAATAACTGGTGGAGTGGTTGCCTAACAGATTAACTCTAATTATATTCTAAGATTTACTACAAGGAGAGAACTATCTACAGTAAGGACTGAGGTTCTTTAAATATATAACCATACTCCTAAGAAATCCTCTTTTATACGTAAGGTACGTGTTATACGTATTATACATAGACATATACTGCGTATACTTCGTATACTGCGTATAACATTATATAACTCGCTTACCATTCCTTATTACATAGTTCCACCGGATCTATCCTAGACCGTGCCTATATTAACTAACTAGCTTCCTGCAACTCTTCTCTAAGTAGTTATAATATTGTACTTAAAGCGTCCGTAATACTATCTCCCTCCTCTTTATCTTCGTCCTTAAAGATTCCTAACATCTCCAAGTTATCTACTAGAGGTGTAATGTCCGTTTAATTAGTCTGGTTAATATCCTTGCTTATTATACCTAAAGCTTCTTCTTTTTTATAAACGCAACGTTGTGCTCGTACCGTAGCTGCCATACTATTGCTTAGTGAGATAATATTATCTCTATATTCTCGTTGTGTAAAAGCGGGGTTAGTATGTGTTGCGATAGTAAGTCCCTTATCTTAACAACCCTTATCTTGCTCAGAGTGCACTAAAGCAAACGTTTAATTATTCTATAATGTTCGCTCTATTTCTAACGCTAAGTGTGCGCGTCCTATAACTCTTAACAGTCTTTAAGTTTCCTAAGTAACTTATTATAGGGTCTTGTGTTTAATCTACCACTACAAAACTTAACGGTGAGCTCTTAAGCGCCTTAGATAAGCTTCGTCGTTTATAAAAAGCGGAGTAGGAGGCTATAGCTGCTTAATAGCATACCCTTAAAGCCTGTCTATCGGCCTCTGCCCGTCTTCTTCGTCTTAAAAAAGTGCGTAAAAAGGTCCGTTTTAAGAAATGGAAACTAGTTTAACAGGGTTTGTCTAAGCTAGGTAACAAAAGAACTAGCTCTTCTTCTATAAGGGAAATAACTCCAAGTAGCTCGGCAATTGCTCCTCTTAGGTCCCCCTTAGGTGACTTATTCTTTGGCGATCCTTTTTTGTTAATATTACCTAACCTGCTTTCTTTTAATACTCCTATACCTTTCCTATAGCGTTTTTTAGGTTGCTTAGTGGTTCCTAGGTAGTCTTACTATAGCCTATTTACTTTACTTTATACTACGTTTTGTTATCTATATCCTCGTAACTAATAATTTTCAAAACTTGCTATTTGTCTTCCTCTTGTCCTCTATATGTGTCTGCCTTATAGACTAGTGGCTTAATATTCCCATATGCTAGCTCTAGCATTACGATATGTTATATAGGGTAGATTTTTATTTTAGCTAGTAGGTTTAACTTATATATAACTAATAAAATTCTTTACTTAACTTTAAAAGGTCCTAGTCTAACATAGTCTAACTTCTTACTTAGTTATCGACTCTTGAAATTTTTATATAGTAGCTATACTTTATCCCCCTCCTTAAGATCTGGTCCCTTAGATCTCTTAGTATTATAGTACCTTTTTATTTGTTTTTATACTAGTTTAGCCGTTTCTTTAAGGTCTATATAAAGATTTATTAACATCTCTATCCTTTACTTAGCTATGCTATTTGTCTTTTTTGCTTAATATAGCGATAACAATGTTCTTGGCTTATATCCGTAATTTGCCTTAAATAGTGATGTCCCCATTCCTTCTTGTGGTGTTGCATTATATATAAACTATATAACTGGTAATATTAATACCCAATTATTCTATGCGTGATTAATATAGTGCCTTAGATACTGCTTTAGTGTCTAGTTTAGTCTTTCCGTTTATCTGTCCATCTGCGGATAATACGCTATAGATATTGCTATATAAACTTTCTACTCTGCCAGAAACACTTTCTAAAATATTGCTATAAATCTTGGATTTCTATCTAATATAATTTTATCTAGTGCTCTATGTCTTATAAATACTTCCTTTATATAGATTCTAGCGACATCTTCTACTAATATCTCTTTAGTGCATGCTATAAAGTATCCCTACTTTATTAGCTTATTTACTATTACTAAGATCGCGTTATAATCTTGTCCTATAATAGGATCTTTTAACTTTGGTAACTTAATAACAAAGTCCTATAATATAACCTCCTATGGTCTTCCTAGTATTTTAATAGGTTATAGCCTTCTATATGGCTTATACCTTATTAGTTTGTTTTTTTAGCAATTTAGATATTCCTTTATAACTTATCTCGCTAGTTCTTAGATTCCTTAAATAATATACTCCTCTTAAAGTTTTAATACTAAGCCTATAGCTCCGTTGTGTCCTTGTGTTATTCCCTTATGGAATTCTTTAACAAATTCTTCTATAATAGACTTAGGCATATATATTGCTTCTCTATTTTTATATTGCTCTAAGTCTGGATTCTCTACTTATACTTTTTAGATCTTCTGTGTCCAATCACTCTTTAGTAATTTATGGATTTGACTTTCCTTGGTTGCTATAATCTTTAGATAATTATACTTAATTAATCCATTTTAATCCTTTTGTAATAAAGCTCCTAATAGCTTTTTATTACTCTATAGTTTAGCCTTTCTACTTAGAGCGTCTGCTTATATATTATTTGTTCCCTTAGTATACTAAATTTCAAAATGGTATTCTATAAGCATTTTTGCCTATCTAACCTGTCTTTAGTTGAGTTCCTTTATTATTAGGAATTCTGTAAGGTTCTTATAGTCCGTTTTAACTATAAATGGTTTCTCTATGCCTTATAAAAATGCTCTCTATTCCTTAAGTGCTGTAACTATACCTAACAACTCCTTGTTATAGATGTTATAGTTTAACTCTAGTAGTGTTATCTTTTAACTGTAGTATACTACTAGGTGCTATCCATCTTGATATTTTTGTATAAAGTATACCCCTAGTGTAAAGTCTAATGTATTTATTTTTATAACCGTCTCTAGACCTAGTTAATAGATTTTAAGAACTGGCTCCTAGGTAAACAACTCTTTAATTCTTTTAAACAGTTCTTATTATTTCTTTCCCTATGCCTATAGTTTTTCTTTCTTTGTTAACCGCGTAAATGGCTTAATATCCTATAACCATTGCGCTATGAACCTCCTACAGTAATTATAAAACCCTAGGAATAATCTTAACTACGTAACGTTCTCTGGTTCTTGCCAATTTACTATAGCCTCGATTCTTTTTAGATCTATACTAAGTTGGCCTAGTTTAATAATAAATCTAACGAAATTGGTCTTCTTGGTAAAGAACTTGTATTTCTTAATTACTACTAGCATCTATTCTTCTTGTAGTCTCCTTAAGACCTATTTAATATGTTCTTTATGTTCTTCCTTATTCTCTAAGTAGATGATAATGTTGTTAAGGTATACTATAATAAATTCATCCAAGTGTTCTCCTAATACACTATTAATTCGCTTCTAGAACGTTACTAGTATATTTATAAGCCTAAACTGCATAACTAATAGCTTATATAGTCCTTCCTTTGACCTAAAGGCTGCCTTCTATTTATTGCCTTCCTTGATTCTAATCTAATGGTACACCTATCTTAAATCTATCTTTATAAAGATCTTTACATTGCCTATCCTATCTTAGATTTCGCTAATTAAGGGTAAAGGATACCTATCCTTCCTAGTAATGCTATTTAATTGTTTATAGTCTATACACATCCTAAGTTTTCCGTTTTTCTTTAGGATAAATAATACTGGATATCCTATTAATAACTGTAATGGTCTAATGTATCCCTTATATAAGTTCTCCTAAATAAACTCCTTAAGCGCTACTAACTCGGTTTTAGTAAGCTTATAAATTAGAAAGAACTTTAGACTTATTTCCTTTTTTAATTCTATTTTATAGTCTTAAGCTGTATGCTCTAACAGCTTCTTACTTTCTAGTGACTATAACTTTTTACTATACTTATGGTATCTCTTTGGTATATAACTTAAGCCTTACTTAGTCTCTTTATATATCGCTCTAACTTAGTACTATACCATCTTAGTTTACTGTCGCACTTTACGCTGTTGTATATCCTTAATATTAACCTAACCTATAACCTAATTAATCTTTGGATTATACTCCTATAACTAAGGCATTTTTAGTATCGCCTTATCCTGTCCTAATAGTAGGATATTAAAAGATATTCTAACTAGTCTTTCTTTAATAGTTATCTAAATAGGTTCTATTTTAAGATTAATAATACCTCCTTTATAGGCTATCTAATCTCCTAAAATTGTTATAAGTGGATATAAGTGTTTCTTCTGTCTATATAGTAACCCTATTCTTTCTACTACCTTTAGTAATATGTGGTTCCTAGTTACTCTACTATCTACTAATACTTTAAACTGCTAATCTTGCTATTTAACTTATAAATTTAGATATTGTTCTTAAATTCCTTTAAGGGTCTAAAGCTCTAATACTAGTTCCCTTTGGTTTTATATACCTCCCCTTTTCCTAACTATTGGCTGCTAGATCCTGCCTATACTTAGTCCAACTTTGGCCAATACTTAGTTTGTTTCTTTTCCTCTATATGCCATAGATAAGTGTTCTTTAGGTACTCCTACTACTGTTATCTATCTAGGCATTCTTCCGTAAGGAATCTTCCTAGTTAAAGTATTAAGTCCCCTTAACTTTATACTTCTACTAGGTACTAACTATATATATACTTAGCATTTCTAAACCGCTTTTCCTCTAGTGCTTAATATATCCTTACTAGGTACTTCCGGTTCTTATCTTTAGGTGCTCTATATATATTATATATATTATCCATACAAGCTATCTATAATAGTATATAATACGCTATATGTTTTGGGTTAACTCTTAGTTTATCTTTATTCTTAAGTTTAAACTTATACCTAGTTAACCTAACTACTAGTATCTCTACTATAGGTATTAAGATTTGTTGCTTACTTCTCTAGTCCCTAAATCCCTTTTTTAGGTTCCTTAACATTATAATTAATGCTCCTTTAATATAACTTATGCGTTTTTCCGTAATAGGTTAGTCTTAGACAACTTTTTTATCTAGCTATATATAAAAGTCTTCCTATTTGTTATTATGTCGTTGCCTATACTACTTTCCATATAGCTAGTTTAGTGTATATAGTCTATCCATTAGAAAGTACCTTATTATTACTATATTATAATATCCTTTAGTATATCTTTCTTTAAATCTGGTTAAAATATTTAGATCCTCTTCTTATTCTAATTTATCTAACTACTTTACCCTAGGTATCCCTGTACTCGGCCTATTAGTAACTCTTTATATAGGTGCTCTGTTCTTTATATAACCTAGTATAGCTAACCTCTTGTCTAGCTTTTGCTCTTGCTATATAATAATTCTTGTTTTAAATTTATCTATAGTTTTTTATTTTCTGCGTCTTGTAGCTAGATCTTTATAGTTGTCTTACTTTTTAATCCTAGTATTAACTATTTAATCTTTAGGCTAAACACTACGTTTACCTAGGATTATTAACGTTTTTATTTGTTCTCTAAACTTGTAGTTCTTAAACTTACGTTTTATACTTATTCGTTTGTTACTAAATTAAGTTACTACCCTTTCCTATTAGTTTTTGTCCGTTGTGGGTCCTTAGGTATATCTTATCTTATCTTAAGAATCTTAAGTTTCTCTTATCTTGTTTTAAGAGTCTTAAGCCTGTGGCCTTTTACCTTTATTAAGTAATAAGCTAGTACTAGCAGTTGTCTACTTGCTTAGTTTCTTCTAAATATTACTCCTATTATTTTATAAAGCAATGGAAATTGTATCTAATAGTGTTATAATACTTATTACTAAACCTTATTCTATAATAGTCTTAGTCTCTACTTCTATTTTAACTTCTTTAAGGTTTGCATGCTTCTAGTAAGCTACCTTTATTACCTTATTATTAGTAAATACTTTACCTATATTAAATTTATTATCTTTAATATCTAATCTATAAGCTAGTTTATTGGTTCCTCTAAAACTAGATAATAATAGCTTCTATAGCTAATAGTTTACGCCGTATTTAGCGTCCTTATAAATTCGGCATATGTTATTGTAATAATATGCAAAACTGTTAATTAAACATTCTTTTATTTCTTATAGTGCACTATTGTCCCTCTGTATATATGTGCTGTCTGCTAGTCTGGTTCCCTTTACCACGTAGTTACTCTAACTACCTCTATAGTCTCTAGCGAAATAACCTTGTTTTCTATAATTTATATAAGCCCTATTTTTAAACTATTTTTCTTACTATGGAGTCCGCCTAAATATCTTCTGCTACTAAGATCCCTAGTTTAGCCTCTACTCCTAGGTCCTTTAATTACTTAATCCTTAACCTCTAGGTTTCTATGGTTTCTTTTCCTACCTTTAGGTTTCTTTGGTACTGCTTAGGTCTATTAGCTCTACACCATTCTATAGTTTTTAACTCTATATCTATCATTGCGTACTCTACGCCTTATACAACTATAGAACTTTGTCTTGCCCTCTCTTAGCTTGTTCCCTTTAATAGATTCTATTATTAATCTTTATTAACTAATTTATTAACTCTTTTAGAGTGTCTACATCTTCTATTAGGATAATTGCGTCCTAGACTTTAGCCTTAAGTCCCTATTTATACTATACCATAAGCGCCTTATTATTCCACTTAACCTATATAGCTAGTATTTAAAACTGTGTTGTATACTTAATTACTAAAGTGCGTTGTACTAAGTTCTAAAGCTTTTATTCTGCTATAGTTGTGGCCTCCGGGTCTCTAAATATCTATATTAGTTATTCCGCGAACCCGTTCTAACTAGCAAATATATACCATACGTCTTGGTTAGTAGTTGTTATGCCATTAGCCTGTATTTCTATAAGATATAGCTTAAACCACTTAAGTGCCCTCCCTGTTAGGAACAATTCTGCATAGGCTACTTAATCTAATAATATTACTAACTTCGCTCCTTCTTATACTACCTTAAAGTGCATTTGCGTAAGAAATCCCTTAAGCTTTAACTTCTCTCCTAAGAATTGTTTAATTAAGGGTAGCTTAATTTTTGCTGCTCTAATTCTATTAATACGTTCTTTAAGTATCCTATTATTGTCTTATAAGTGATTAACTATTTCCTGTAACTGACCTTATATAACCACTTAAGAATCCCCCTTATCTATACTGGTATTACCTAGCCCTGAGGTTGTAGCTGCCGTTAACGCCGTCGTAACTAGTGCTGCTCTTAGTGGCATATTGTTTGATCCTGTTTAATACCATAACCTTAGTAGTAAATATGTAACGGAACCTTGTAGTAGGAACTACGGTGGGTTCTATTATTAGGCTGGGTATATAGGTAAGAATAAAACAACAACATAATAATAACTAGTGGAGTGGTTGCCTAATAGATTAACTCTAATTATATTCTAAGATTTACTACAAGGAGAGAACTATCTACGGTAGGGACTAAGGTCCTTTAAATACACAACCATACTCTTAAGAAATCCTCTCTTGTACGTGAGGTACGTGTTATACATATTATATATAAACGTATACTACGTATACTTCGTACACTGTGTATAACGTTATATAACTCGCTTACTATTCCTCATTATATGGTTCCACTGGATCCATTCTAGACCATGCCTGTATTAACCAACTAGCTTCCTGCGACTCTTCTTTAAGTAGTTGTAACATCGTACTTAAAGCGTCCGTAATATAGGGTCTTATATTTAATCTACTACTAAAAAACTTAATAGTAAGCTAGCCTTTATACTGCTTAAGGTTTAATGTGTCTTAAAAGAGTCCGTATGTATCCTTAAAGCTTAGCGTCTAGCTTACGCCCGTCTTTAACGCCTTAAACGTATTTGTAAGAAGGTTTATTCTAAGAAGTAGAAACTTATTTAATAGGGTCTGTCTAAGCTAGGTAATAAAAGAACAGACCTACCTCCTATAAGGGAAACAACTCTAAGTAGCTCGGCAATTACTCCTCTTAGGTCCCCCTTAGGTAACTTATTCTTTGGCAATTCTTCTTTATTAATACTACCTAACCTACTTTCTTTTAATACTTTTATACCTTTCCTATAGCGTTCTCTAGGTTGCTTAGTGGCTCCTAGGTAGTCTTACTATAGCCTATCTATTTTATTTTATATTATGTTTTATTATCTACGTTCTTATAACTAATAATCTTTAAAACTTGCTACTTATCTTCTTTTTGCCCTCTATACGTGTCTGCCTTATAGACCAGTAATTCTATATCTCCGTACACTAGCTCTAGCATTACGATATATTATATAGGGTAGATTTTCATTCTGGCTAGTAGGTTTAACTTAAATATAACTAATAAAATCCTTTATGTAATTTTAAAAGGTCCTAGTTTAATATAGTCCAACTTCTTGCTTAGTCGTTAACTCTTAAAATTTTTATATAGTAGCCACACTTTATCTCCCTCCTTAAGATCTGGTCCCTTAGATCTCTTAGCATTATAGTACCTTTTTATTCGCTCTTATACTAGCTTAGCTATTTCTTTAAGGTCTATATAAAGATTTATTAAAGTCTCTATTCTTTCTTTAGCTATACTACTTGTCTTCTTTGCTTAATATAGTAATAATAATAACCTTGGCTCGTATCCATAATTCGCCTTAAATAGTAACGTTCCCATTTCTTTTTATAGTATTGCATTATATGCAAACTGTATAACTGGTAATAGCGATACCTAATTATTCTGTGTATAGTTAATATAATACCTTAGATACTGTTCTAGTGTCTAGTTTAACCTTTCTGTTTATCTATCCGTCTGCGGATAATACGCCGTTAAGGTTGCTACGCAACCTCCTTATTCCACCAAGAATACCTCCTAGAATGCTGCTATAAATCTCAGATTTCTGTCTAATATAATATTACTTAGTACTCTATACCTTATAAACACTTCCTTAATATAGATTCTAGCAATATCTTCTACTAATATTTCCTTTATATATGCTATAAAGTATCCCTACTTTATAAGCTTGTCCACTATTTATTACAAAGTTCAAATAGATAAGTTTATTAATAAAAATAGGTTAATAGATTGATGATCTAGTATCGTGTCTTGAGTGACGTGTCTTGGGGGCCCTAGAGCTTCGAGCTACAAAGAGATTTTACAATGCACGTGCACCGTGCACGTGACTTATGCACGTGACCCACGCCTTTAGAGAATATAGATTATCTAACACACCCCCTTAGCTTTGAGCTCTTTAAGGTCAAAGCTAGCCACCTTCTCGTGTCCGTTAATGAGTTAATTAAACCGTAATCTTATCTAAATCCTTCCGTCTTGCTCTAATACTGTCCCTTAGGTCCTCTAGTTACTTCTCCTTATCCAGCTGCTCCTTAATATCCACCATCCCAATTATATTAACAAAGCTTTAAAACCTCTGCTTGGGCAGGACCTTTATAAGTCCATTAGCAATTATCTCCTTCGTCACTATCTATTAAAATTATACTCGTCTTATTGCGTATTCCTAACGTAGCTAGTATTAATGGATGTCAACGTATCAGAGCTTTATAATTAGCTTTGCCGTATCTTCTATAATTAGTTAGAGTGTCTGCGTATTATCGCATTTAATAATTAAGGGCTCGTTTAGGCGTAACGTCATTGCTTTAAACAGCCTACTAATAAAGATAGCTTCCTTTGCTATCTGTAATAGGGCTAATAACTTAGCTTCTATGCTTAACGTCATCACCGTACCCTGCTTATTTGCTCTCCAGGCAATTAGCCCCCTAAATAGCTTTATAATATATCCTTACGAGCTCTTTCTGTTAACAGAGTTGTCCGCGAATAATGCATTACTGGCATAGATAAATAATTGCGCTTTACCTCTACCGTCTCTTCCGTCGTCTCATCCTTTATTGCGTATTCCTTTGTCTCTCCCTTTACCGTTCATTCCTTCCTTATCTCCTCTATAGTAGATTGCTCTAATCCTCGTACTATACAGGTACTGGATTACTCTATCTACTACTTAATAGTACTCTTGGCTTGGGTTCTAATTAAACCTTACTAGCTATAATACTGCAAAAGCAATATCCGGACGGGTTATAGTAGCTGCATAAAGTATTAAACCCATTTTTCTCTAATATAGCATCGTAGAAGCTGCTTCTCTTAGTAGGGATATAGGACGGACTAGTAGGTCTATATTAGGGGACAGAAGCGTTAGACGGATCAATTGGTAATTAGTAGGGAGAAGTTCCAATTCTGCTATAGGAGTGTCTAGAAGACGCCCTCTAAGATATATCTTATACTAGTTAGCTATCTTCTCAATATAGGCTTCCTAGGATAGCTATAGGAGCCTCTAGCTATAATTATGTAGCACATAGATTCCTAGGAACCATTTTAGCTCGCTAAAGATACTTATCTAGTATTCCTTGCATAGCTCCTTAATTACTTCTTAAGCTTTCTTCTTATCTGTCTTTTAGTAGTAGAAGACAATATTATTAATATAGAAGAAGATAACTATTCCACCTTTTAGCATAACACACGGCTCCTAAAGTACCTCTTTAAAGCCCAATTTGTTTAATAAGCTCGTAAGATTCTTCTGCTATAATAGTAGTGATCGTCATAGTCCGTATAAGGCTTTTCTTAAGTGTAGTACTTTGTCTGTCTTTCCTTTATTAAACCCTAGCGGTAGCTTTATATAGACAACCTCGTCGAGATCACAATAGACAAACGCATTAACTGTATCTATCTATATCATCTCCAGGTTGAATTTTGCGGTGATTACTATAAGGGTTCGGAAGGTTATACTAGCTAATATAGTAGCTCTCATAGGTAGGTTTCCTAGGGCCTATTAATTTCCGCATACTACTAAGCATGCCTTGCATTTCTGTAAAAATCCGTGCTTATCCGTCTTGTAGATAAACACTTATATTAAGCTAAGGACCTGCTGTCCCTTTACATCTTATCTATTTCTTAAAACGACCTCATTTAATAATGGGATTAGAGGTAGGCTTGTTAAGCTTCTTAGAACTAATCTTAAAGAGAATGCGTATTGAGGTTACGGATTAACTAAGGTAGCAGAGGTAAGTTCTTCCTATATAATCTGACATCGCGTATTCTGCCTAATTTTAGCTTGCTGTTGTTAAGTTAACTATTAAGGTTAAACTTCCTTCCTGCTAAGAAGGCGCCGTAATAGGCTAACGTGATCCTTTTAGTAACAAAGTCTTTAAACCTGTCATCATAGGCTTCCTTAAATAAGTCCTTAATAGAGTCGTTAAATACCCCCTAAGTGTGAAACCCGTCTCCTACTCGGCTAACAATATCCTAATCAGTACCTTATATATCTGACTTTGTGGGATACTTAACGTGAAAGGCATATAGAGATTCTTCGTCTTCTTCTATTAGAGGTGGCGTATAATATGCATCTTCAAGAGCTCTTACAAGCTCAAGATCTACTGACTTATCAAAGGTTTAAACTGGCTTATTAACGTCATCGTCTTCCTCTTAAATTGACAGTTTAAATACTTCTTTGTCGTCTTCTAGAAGGACCTTATTCTTGGTTAGGGTATTAGGGAGTTAAATCTTCTTAATTAGCGTATCTAATTCGGCGTGTAGATCCTTTAAGATGTCCATTCGCTTTCCATTAAAGAACGTCTTCTCGTCAAAGATAACATCCCTAGTAGAGATAATAATACCTTTATATAGGATCTAGATCCTGTAGATATTGGTAGAGTTATAGCTAATAAGGTAGCCGATATGGGCTTATAGATCTAGCTTGCTTAGCCTTTTCTTCTTTAGCTGGGCATCCGACGTTATCGCATACGCCCTACAGCCGTAGGCTTTCAGGTGCGCCAATTACGGCTTTCTTAACCCATTGGCTAGGTAGGTATAGAACCTCTTATATAGTGATTTCCATCTATTGCTTTCTCGTGGCGTTCGATTTTAAAGGTAGACTGCATAGTTAACGATCTCGTTCCATAGATTATACGGTAGCTTAGTAGCAATTCTTATTACTTATATTCTCTTAATAATTACACCCCCTAAGTGTTCGGCGGTACTGTTCTGAGCTTGGGTATATAGCGCTAAAGGCTTAAATATAATCCCTTAAGTCCGTAGCCATTTAAGAGTTCTCTTTCTCCCTAGCTCGTTGTCTGATCTAATAGTGTTAACTTTAAGGTTATACCTTAGACGAATCTATTAGATAAAATCTTTAAGCACTTATAGTGTCTCCTTCTCCTTGCTATACGTCGTTATAAAATACAGGAAGGTTTTTCCTGAGAAGGTGTTATGGATAAATATAACTTATATAAATTCAGTATGCGCTTCCTTAAGGTTAGTCTAGTTAATATGGAGGTTAAGATAAGGTTTATTAATATTCCATTCTAAGAACCTTCTTAAGACCTAATACTTGATTTTGGTAAGACTATAGTGTTAACATTCCATTATTTTAGGGCCTTAAAGCTTGACTCCTAGGGCGTTAAGACCTAGATAATAAAGGCTTATAGGTCCTAAATAACCTAGATGTAGATGCTATAGATACGCATCACCTTTCGAATCTAGACAAGCGTCTCTTAATAATGCTCTGCGCTTCCGTTGGCGGCGTAGCAGTCGGCTTGTATTAAACGCTGATAGACTTCCTAGTTAAATGTATTTAATAGTCTATTGTCCGTAACGTTCTTCTATTTAATATAGGATTGTATTGTTCTTCTAAACTAGCAGATTATTGTCCCCTTTATTATCCCAGTAGAACCCTCGTTTTTAAAGTAGACGGAATGACACTAGATTCGTATTAAAGTCCATATAAAAGGCAACGTCCTTAAGACATAGGATTCCCTTGCTCTTGTCTGGTTTTGTGACCTAGATAGTAATATCGCCGTAACCTAGTATAGGCACTTCTGAGCTGCCGGCAATAACATATTTATATCTTAGAGCTTTCCTAAAATTGTAAAAACAAGAGAGGTTATTAAAGATATAAAGAGTAGTTCCTAAGTTAAGAATAGTTAATAGCTTTAATAAATAGAGTTAACCAATGTAATACGATTCTAGGAATATCGCATTGGCTTCTCCCTTAATCTTAACTATCTCCTATTATTATTAAGCTTTATCGACCTTTGATTCCTTAAGCTTAAGTTATTCCACTTAGGCAGCTAGATCCTTGTCTTACTCTACCTTTATAAGCACCCTTTTTATATATGTACCTACGGCTTTAAATCCCTTAGGCCTTTTACTCTTAAATAGATACCAACAGTTAGGAAGGGTATGTCCCCTTATATCGCATACCAGGCATTTGAGGTTCTTTAACCTTTTAAAAGATATCTCTTTAGTCAAATTTATACCTGCCCTTTTTTAGCTGTGAGATAAGCTATTTCCTTTTCCTTTTTAGACTTTAGCAGTAATAGAGATACCCTCTTTAGGCTTTCCTATAAAGTCTACGTTAAATGCACTCCCTCTCACCGTCGTAGGTACGGCTTTAGAAAGGTTTTGGAATGCTTCTTATAGCTCCATTACTACTTTATGGTATTCTGATAAGGGAGCCTTTTTGGTATCATTTGCCTGCTTTATATATAGAACAAAATAGGTTTCGCTTATAGGTCGTATTATACTTGCAAGGTCTATTAGCCAGATCCTATTAGTTATTTATGGAAGATTATATTTCTCTGCCATTTTTATCACATGCTCCTATCGGTTAAGCTACTGGGTAACCTTTGTCTGCTTAAGCCCTTTAAGTGATTCTGTGTACTGTAGTTATACCTTTTTTATTATAAAGTTCTTTGAGGGCTTAGTGTCTTCTTTTAACCAAATCAGCCATTCCTTAACTGTAAGAGAAGGGTTAAGTAGTAGCTTCTTCTAAATTAATACTATAGACATAATCTGGGTGCGGATCTATTGGGGATGCTATTCCTGTTTCAGGAAGTACTTTATGTCTTGGTTGTAGTATCGTCTACTATTCTTGTACGCTCTCTGTTAATTTGTCAAGAGCTATGCATATATAGTTACATTCTCGTTAAAATCTGTGACTTTTAGAAGAGGTGGTTTTTTAAGTAGACCTTCTTAAGGTGCTTTTGTGGCTGGGTTAATATAGGCCCAAATTTGCTAATCTATAAGGGCTTATAGTTGCCAGATCCATTACTCCTAGTCTTTTAGCTTATTAAGGACGATTATGGTAGATAAACTCGACGTTAGTGGAGTCATTTTGACTAATAGGCAGATGGGGAATTGAGATGGTATTTTATTGTTAGGATTGTCCTTGTTATTAGGATCGTCCTTTAACAATAAGGTAGAATTCTATAGAATCTTGTAGAATCTCATGGAATCTCGTCCTATGATAATTGAGGTAGGATTTCTGTTAGAGTCTACGTCTTGACAATGAGGTGTTAGAGTCTAATAATAAGGTAGAATTTCTTTAAATGACTAAGTAATGGCTGGATAGCTTCTTAAGTCGGCGGACCGGGCTTATAACTGTCACAAAGTTCAAATAGATAAGTTTATTAATAAAAATGGGTTGATAGATTAATGATCTAGTATCATGTCTTGAGTGATGTGTCTTGGGGGCCCTAGAGCTTCGAGCTACGAAGAGATTTTATAATGCACGTGCTCCGTACATGTGACTCGTGCACGTGACCCACGCCTTTAGAGAATATAGATTATCTAACACTATTACTAAAATTACATTGTAATCTTATCCCATAATAGGATCTTTTAACTTTAGTAACTTAACAATAAAGTCCCATAATATAACTTCCCATGGTCTTTCCGGTATTTTAATAGGTTGTAGCCCTCTATATAGCTTATGCCTTATTAGTTTGTTCCTTTGGCAATCTAAATATTCTTTTATAACTTATCTTGCTAGCCCCTAGATTCCTTAAACAATATATTCCTCTTAAAGTCTTAACACTAAGCCTATAGCTCCATTGTGTCCTTAAGTTAGTCCCTTATGGAATAACTTAATAAACTCTTTTATAATAGACCTTAGAACATAAGTTGCTTCTCTATTCTTATATTATTCCGTATCTAGATCCTCTACCTATACTACTTAGATCTTCTGCGTCTAATTACTCTCTAGTAATTTATAGATCTGCCCTTCTCTAGTTACTATAATCTTTGGATAATTATACCTAATCAATCTGTCTTAATCCCTTTGTAATAAAGCTCCTAATAGCTTTTCGTTGTTCTGTAGTTTAGCCTTCCTGCTTAGAGCATCTGCTTATGTGTTGTTTGTACCTTTAGTATACTAAATCTCGAAATAATATTCTATAAGTATTTCCGCCTATCTAACCTGTCTTTGGTTAAGTTCCTTTGTTATTAGGAATCCTGTAAAGTTCTTATAGTCTATTTTAACCACAAATGGTTCTTCTATGCCTTATAAAAATGCCCTTTATTTCTTTAATACTATAACTATACCTAACAACTCCTTGTTATAGATGTTATAGTTTAGTTCTGGTGGTGTTATCTTCCAACTATAGTACGCTACTAGATGCTATATGTCCTAGTGCTTTTATAGCAAATATACTCCTAGTGTAAAGTTTAATGCATCTGTCTTAATAACCGTTTCTAACTTTAGTTAGTAGCTTTTAAGGATTGGTTCCTAGGTAAACAACTCTTTAAGTTCTTAAAACAGCTTTTTCTACTTGCTACCCCAAACCTACGGTTTTTTCTTTTTCGTTAACCTTGTGAATAGCTTAATACTTTTTAACCACTATGCTATAAACCTCCTATAGTAATTGCAAAACCCTAGGAACGATTTTAACTGCATAACGTTCTCTAGTTCTTGCTAATTTACTATAGCTTTAACTTTCTTTAGGTCTATGCTGATTTTTCCTAGTTCTATAATAAATTCTACAAAATTAGTCTTTTTTATAAAGAACTCGTATTTTTTAATTGCTACTGGTATCTGTTCTTCTTATAGTCTCTTTAAGACCCATTTAACGTATTCCTTATGTTCTTTCTTGCTCTCTAAGTAGATAATAATGTTGTTAAGGTATACTATAATAAACTTATTAAGGTGTTCTCCTAATATACTATTAATTTATTTCTGGAACGTTACTAATACGTTTATAAGCCTAAACTATATAATTAATAGTTTGTATAGTCCTTCCTTTAACCTAAAGGCTGCCTTTTATTTGTCGCCCTTTTTAATTCTAATCTAATGGTATACCTACCTCAGATCTATCTTTATAAAGATCTTTACGTTACCTATCCTATCTTAGATTTCGCTAATTAAGGGTAAAGAATACCTATCCTTCCTAGTAATGCTGTTTAACTATCTATAGTCTATACACATCCTAAGTTTTCCGTTTTTCTTTGGGATAAATAATACTGGATATCCTACTAACAATTATGACAGTCTAATATATCCCTTTTATAAGTTCTCCTAGATAAACTCCTTAAGCGCCACTAACTATATTTCAGTAAGCTTATAAATTGGAAAGAACTTTAGACTTATTCCTTCTTTTAACTCTATCTTATAGTCCTATGCTGTATATTTTAACAGCTTTTCACTTTCTAGTAACCATAACTTTTTACCATACTTGTGGTATCTCTTTAGTATATAACTTAAGCCTTACTTGGTTTTTTTGTACGTTGCTCCGACCTAGTACCATACCAACTTGGTTTATTATTGCACTTTACGCTATTAAGTATCTCTAATATTGACCTAACCTGTAACCTAATTAATCTTTAGATTATATTCCTGTAACTAAGGTATCCCTAGTATCGCCTTGTCCTTTCCCAATAGTAGGATATTAAAAAACATTTTAACTGGTCTCCCTTTAATAGTTAACTGAATAGGTCCTGTTTTAAGATTAATAATACCTCCTCTATAGGCTATCTGGTCTCCTAAAATCATTGTAAGTGGATATAGGTATTCCTTTTGTCTATATGGTAACCCTATCCTTTCTACTACTACTGGTGATATATAGTTCCTAGTTGCTCCACTATCTATTAATGCTTTAAACTGCTGATTTTGCTATTTAACTTATAAATTTAGTTATTGTCCTTAAATTCCTTTAAGGGTCTAAGGCTCTACTACTAGTTCCCTCTAGTCCTATAGGCCTCCCCTTTTCCCAAATATTAACTTGGCTTACTTTGTACTTAGTCTAACTTAGGCCAATATTTAGTTTATTTCTTTTCCTCTATATGCCATAGATAAGTGTTCTCTGGGCACTCCTACTACTATTATCCATCTAGGCATTCTTCCGTAAGGAATCTTCCTAGTTAAAGTGTTAAGTCCCCTTAACCTTGTACTTCTACTAGGTGCCATCTATATCCTTACTAGGTACTTCCGGTTTCTGTCCTTTAGTACTCTATACATGTTATATATATTATCCACATAAGCTATCCACAACAACGTGTAGTATGCTAGGTAGCTTAGGTTAACTCTTAGCTTATTTTTATCCTTAAGTTTAAACTGATACCTAGTTAACCTAACCACTAGTATTTCTACTATGGGTACTAAGATTTATTGCTTACTTCTCTAGTCCCTAAATCCCTCTTCTAGGTTCCTTGACGTTATAATTAATACTCCTTTAATATAATTTATATGTTTTTCCGTAATAGGTTGGTCTTAGACAACTTTTTTATTTAGCCACATATAAAAGTCTTCCTATTTATTATTATGTCGTTGCCTATACCACTTTCCGTATAACTGGTTTAGTGTATATAGTCTATCTATAAGAAAGTACCTTATTATCGCTGTGTCGTGATATCCTTTAGTGTGTCTTTTTTTAAATCTAGTTAGAATCCCTAGATTCTCTTCTTATTCTAGTTTATCTAGCCATTTTACTCTAGGTGTCCCTGCACTAGGCCTATTAGTAACTCTTTGTACGGGTGCTTTGTCCCTTATATAACCTAGTATAGCTAATCTCTTATCTAGCTTTTGCTCTTGCTATATAATAATCCTTTATCTAAACTTATCCATAGTTTCTTATTTTCTGCATCTTATAGCTGGATCTTTGAAGTTATCTTACTTCTTGATCTCCGTATTAACTTTTTAATCTTTAGGCTAAATACTGCGTTTATCTAGAACTGCTATAGACCTTATTTGTTCTTTAAAATCTTGGCTCCCTATTAACGTTCTTATTTGTTCCCTAAACTTATAGTTCTTAAACTTACGTCCTATACTTATTCATTTGTTACTAAACTAAGTCGCTGCTCTTTCCCATTAGTTATTGTCTATTGTGGGTTCCTAAGCTGTTCTTATTATATTTTATGAGTCTGGAGCCTTCCTTATCTCTTCTTAAGAATCTTGGACCTGTGGCCTTTTGCCTTTTATAAGTAGTAAGCTAGTACTAGTAGTTATTTGCTTGCTTAACCTTCTCTAGATATTACTTCTTCCATCTTATAAAGTAATGGAAATTGTATCTAATGGTATTATAATGCCCGTTACTAATCCGCGTTCTATGGTGGTTTTAGTCTCTACTTCTATTATATTATTAAGGTGTAAGTGCTCCTAATTAGCCTCCCTTTTTTTCTTATTACTGTTAATTAATAAGTACTTTAACTCTATTATTATTATTACTAATCTTTATCCGCACGTTGCTTTAATATCTTAATTTAGCTTATAGAGTTGATTTTATTCTTTATCTAACTTTATAGTTCCTTTAAGCCCTTTTAACTCTAGCTCTTGCGGCTAATAGCTTATACTATACTTAGCGTCTTTATAAATTTGGTATGCGTTGTTATAACAAAACGCGAAGTGTTTAATCAAACACTCCTTGGTCCCGCGCAATATCTCTATATCTACGTTATTATACTCTAACAACCTAGTGCCCTTTACCGCGTGGTTACTCTAACTACCTTTATAGTCTCTAGCGAAATAACCTTATTTTCTGCAATTTATGCAAGCTCTATCTTTAAACCACTTTTTTTATTATAGAGTCCGCCTAAACGTCTTCTACTACTAAAATCTTTGGTTTAGCCTCTACTCCCTAGTTCTATAATTACTTAATCCTTAACCTCTGGGTTTCTATAGTTTCTTTATTTACCTCTTAAACTCTTTGGTACTGCTTAGGTCTATTAGCTCTGCGCTATTCTATAGTTTTTAGCTCTGTGTTTACTAATATATACTCTGCGCCTTATACGACTATAGAACTCTATCTTGCCCTTTCTTAGCTTATTCCCTTTAATAGATCCTATTATTAATCTTTATTACTTAATCTATTAACTCTCTTAGAGTATCCGTATCTTCTATTAGGATAATTGCGTCCTGGACTTTAGCCTTAAGTCCTTATTTATACTGTACTATAAGCGCCTTGTTGTTCCATTCGACCTATATAGACAGTATTTAAAACTGTGTTGTATACTCTATTACTAAGGTTTATTATGCTAGGTTCTAAAGCTTTTGTTTTACTGTAGTTATAGCCTCCAGGTCTCTAAATATTTATATTAACTATTCCGCGAACCTGTTCCAACTGGTAAATATATACCGTACATCTTAGTTAGTAGTTATTATACTATTGGCCTATATTTTGGTAAGATAAGGTTTAAACCACTTAAGTACTTATCCTGTTAAAAACAATCCTGCGTACACTATTTAGTTTAACAATATTGCCAACTTTTGTAACGGAACCTTGTAGTAGAAACTACGGTGGGTCCTATTATTGGGCTGGGTATATAGGTAAGAATAAATCAACAATATAATAATAACTAGTGGAGTGGTTGCCTAATAGATTAACTCCAATTATATTCTAAGATTTACTACAAGGAGAGAACTATCTACGGTAGGGACTGAGGTCCTTTAAATATACAACCGTACTCCTAAGAAATCCTCTCTTGTACGTAAGGTACGTGTTATCTATATTAAATATAACGTCCCTTCTGTTTAATATAGTTAATACGTTTAACGCCACGTGACCTTGGTTACTATTCCTCGTTATATAGTTCCACCGGTTCCATTCTAGACCGTGCCTATATTAACCAACTAGCTTCCTACAACTCTTCTCCAAGTAGTTGTAATATTGTACTTAAAGCGTCTGTAACACTATCTCCCTTCTCTTTATCTTTGTCCTTGAAGATTTCTAACATTTCTAAGTTATCCACTAGAGGTGTGATGTCCGCTTAATCAGTCTGGTTAATATCCTTGCTTATTATGCCTAAAGCTTCTTCTTCTCTTTTCTAGGTTAAGTGTTGCCTTTATACGGTTTCCTCTATACTATTGCTTAGTGAAGTGATGGCAATTCCTTGTTCTAGGTGCGCGAAAGAGGGGTTAGTCTACATTGCGCTAGCAAGCCCTTTATCTTAGCAACCCTCCTTCTGTTCTAAGTATACTAAAGCAAACGTTTAGTCGTCTTGTAACGTTTGCTCTGTCTTTAACGCTAAGTGTGCGCGTCCTATAACTTTTAGTAGTCTTCGAGTTCCCTAAGTAACTTATTATAGGGTCTTGTGTTTAATCTGCTACTGTAAAGCTTAATAGTAAGCTAGCCTTAGCGTTGCTTACGGTTTAATATACCTTAAAAGAGTCTATACGCGTCCTTAAAGCCTAATGTCTGGCTTATACTTGTCTTTAACGTCTTAAACGTGTTTATAAGAAGGTTTATTCTAAGGAGTAGAAACTTGTTTAATAGGGTCTTAATAAGTTAGGTAATAAAAGGACTAGCTCTCCTCCTATAAGGGAAATAACTCCAAGTAGCTTAGCAATTGCTCCTCTTAGGTCCCCCTTAGGTGACTTATTTTTTTGCGATTTTTCTTTATTAATGTTGCCTAACCTACTTTTTTTTAATACTTCTGTACCTTTCCTATAGCGTTCTCTAGGTTGCTTAGTGGCTCTTAGGTAGTCTTACTATAGCCTATCTACTTTACTTTATACTATGTTTCGTCATCTACGTCCTTGTAATTAATAATCTTTAAAACTTGCTATTTATCTTCCTCTTATCCTTTATACGTGTCTACCTTATAAACTAGTGGCTTAATATCTCCATATGCTGGTTCTAACATCGCGATATATTATATAGGGTAGATCCTTATTTTGGCTAGTAGGTTTAACTTATATATAACTAATAAAATTCTTTACTTAATTTTAAAAGGTTCTAGTCTAACATAGTCTAACTTCTTGCTTAGTTATCGACTCTTGAAATTTTTATATAGTAGCTATACTTTATCTCCCTCCTTAAGATCTGGTCCCTTAGATCTCTTAGCATCGTAGTACCTTTTTATTTGTTTTTATACTAGTTTAGCTGTTTCCGTAAGGTCTATATAAAGATTTATTAACATCTCCATTCTTTGTTTAGCTGTGCTACTCATCTTTTTTGCTTAATGTGGCAATAATAATATTCTTAGTTTATACCCATAATTTGCCTTAAACAGTAATGTCCCCATTCCTTCTTATGGTGTTGCATTGTATGTAAATTATATAACTGGTAACAACAATACCTAATTATTCTATGCGTAATTAATATAGTGCCTTAAATACTATTCTAGTGTCTAGTTTAGTCTTTCCGTTTATCTGTCCGTCTGCGGATAATACACTATAGATATTGCTGCGCAAACCCCTTATTCTGCCAGAAACACTTCCCAAAATACTGCTATAAATCTTAGATCTTTATCCAATATAATCTTATCTAGTGCTCTATGTCTTGTAAACACTTCCTTTATATAGATTCTTGTAACATCTTCTGTTAATATCTCTTTAGTGCATGCTATAAAGTATCCCTACTTTATTAGCTTATCCACTATTACTAAAATCGCGTTATGATCTTATCCTGTAATAGGATCTCTTGACTTTGGTAACTTAATAATAAAGTCCCATAATATAACCTCCTATGGTCTTTTTAGTATTTTGATAGGTTATAGCCCTCTATACAGCTTATGCCTTGTTGGTTTGTTCCTTTAGCAATCTAGATATTCCTTTATAACTTATCTTACTAGTCCCCAGATTTCTTAAATAATGTACTCCTCCTAAAGTCTTAATACTAAGCCTATAGCTCCGTTGTGTCCTTATATTATTCCCTTATGGAATTCCTTAATAAACTCTTCTGTAATAGACCTAGGCATATATATTACTTCTCTATTTTTATATTGCTTTAAGTCTGGATTCTCTACCTATGCTTTTTAGATCTTCTGTATCTAATTACTTTTTAGTAACTTATAGATCTAACTTTCTTTAGTTACTATAATCTTTAGATAGTTATACCTAATTAATCCGTCTTAATCCTTTTATAACAAAGCTCCTAATAGCTTTTTATTACTTTATAGTTTAGCCTTTCTGCTTAGAGCGTCTGCTTGTGCATTATCTATACCCTTAGTATACTGAATTTCGAAATAGTACTCTATAAGTATTTCCGCCTATCTAACCTATCTTTAGTTGAGTTCCTTTATTGTTAGGAATCCTATAAGGTTCTTATAGTCCGTCTTAACTATAAACGGTTTCTTTATACCTTGTAAGAATGCTTTCTATTTCTTAAGTACTATAACTATACCTAACAACTCCTTGTTGTAGATGTTATAGTTTAACTCTAGTGGTGTCATTTTCCAACTATAGTACGTTACTGGATGCCATACGTCCTAATACTTCTATAGTAAATATACTCCTAGTGCGAAGTCTAATACGTCTGTCTTAACAACCGTTTCTAACTTTGGTTAATAGATCTTAAGGATTGGTTCTTAAATAAACAACTCTTTAAGTTCCTAGAACAGCTCCTTTTATTTACTACCTTAAACCTACGGTTCCTCTTTCTTTGTTAGCCTTATAAATGGCTTAATACTTTTTAACCACTGTGCTATAAACCTCCTATAGTAGTTACAAAATCCTAGAAACAACCTTAACTATATAATGTTTTCTAGTTCTTGCCAACTTACTATAGCTTTAACTTTCTTTAGGTCTATACTAATCTTTCCTAGTTTAATAATAAATCCTATAAAATTGGTTTTTCTTATAAAGAACTTATATTTTTTAATTGCTACTAGTATCTATTCTTCCTATAGTCTCTTTAAGACCCATTTAACGTGTTCTCTATGTTCTTTCTTATTCTCTAAGTAGATTATAATATCATTAAGGTATACTATAACAAACTTATCTAGGTGTTCTCCTAATACACTATTAATTCACTTCTGGAACGTTGCTGGTGTATTTATAAGCCCAAATTATATAACTAATAGTTTATACAGTCCTTCCTTTAACCTAAAGGCTGCCTTCTATTTATTGCCTTCCTTGATCCTAATTTAATGGTACGCCTATCTTAGATCTATCTTTATAAAGATCTTTACATTGCCTATCCTATCTTGGATTTCGCTAATTAAGGGTAAAGAATACCTATCCTTCCTAGTGATACTATTTAACTATCTATAGTCTATACACATCCTAAGTTTTCTATTTTTCTTTAGGATAAACAGTACTGGATATTCTGCTAATAACTGCGATAGTCTAATATATCCCTTTTATAAGTTCTCCTGGACAAACTCCTTAAGCACTACTAACTTGGTTTTAGTAAGCTTATAGATTAAAAAGAACTTTAGACTTATTCCTTCTTCTAAATCTATCTTATAGTCCTATGCTATATGCTCTAACAGCTTTTCACTTTCTAGTGACTATAACTTTTTACTATACCTGTGGTATCTCTTTGGTACATAACTTAAGCCTCACTTAGTCTCTTTATATGTCGCTCTAACTTAGTACTATACTAACTTGGTTTACTGTTGCATTTTACGCCGTTAAGTATTCTTAATATTAACCTAACCTATAACCCAATCAATCTTTAGATTATACTTCTGTAACTAAGGCATTCCTAGTATTGCCTCATCCTGTCCTAATGGTAGGATATTAAAAGACATTCTAACTGGTCTTCCTTTAATGGTTAACTAAATAGGTCCTATTTTAAGATTAATAATACCTCCTCTATAGGCTATCTAATCTCCTAAAATTGTTATAAGTAGATATAGGTGTTTCTTCTATCTGTGTGGTAACCCTATCCTTTCTACTACTTTTGGTAATATGTGGTTTCTAATTACTCCACTATCTACCAACACTTTAAACTGTTAATCTTACCACTTAGCTTATAAATTTAGGTATTAACCTTAAATTTCTTTAAGGGTCTAAGGCTCTAATACTGGTTCCCTCTAGTCCTATACGCCTCCCCTTTTCCTAACTATTGGCTGCTAGATCCTACCTATACTTAGTCCTCCTTAGGCTAATACTTAGTTTGTTTCTTTTCCTCTATATACTATAGACAAGTATTCTCTAGGCACTCCCACCACTATTATCTATCTAGGTATTCTTCCATAAGGAATCTTCCTGGTTAAAGTATTAAGTCTCCTTAACCTTATACTTCTACTAGGTGCTATTTATATATATACTTAGCATTTCTAAACCGCTTTTCCTCTGGTGCCTAATATATCCTTACTAGGTACTTCCGGTTCTTATCTTTTAGTGCTCTATATATGTTGTATGTATTATCTACACAAGCTATCTATAATAGTATATAATACGCTGCATATTTTAGGTTAACTCTTAGTTTATCTTTATCCTTAAGTTTAAACCTATACCTAGTTAACCTAACTACTGGTATTTCTGCTATAGGTACTAAGATTTATTGCTTATTTCTCTAGTCCCTAGATTCTTCTTCTAGGTTCCTTAACGTTATAATTAATGCTCCCTTAATGTAACTTCTATGTTTCTCTATAATAGGTTAGTCTTAGACAACTTTTTTATCTAGCTACATATAAAAGTCTTCCTATTTATTATTATATTGTTGCCTATACCACTTTCCATATAACTGGTTTAGTGTGTATAGTCTATCTGTTAGAAAGTACCTTGTTATCGCTACATTATAATATCCTTTAGTATGTCTTTCTTTAAACCTAGTTAGAATATTTAGATCCTCTTCTTGTTCTAGTTTATCTAATTACTTTGCCCTAGATATCCCTGCACTTGGCCTATTAATAACTCTTTATACAGGTGCTCTATCCCTTATATAACCTAGCGTAGCTAACCTCTTATCTAGCTTTTACTCTTACTATATAATAATTCTTGTCCTAAACTTATCTATAGTTTCTTATTTTCTGCGTCTTATAGCTGGATCTTTATAGTTGTCTTACTTTTTAATCCTGGTATTAACTGTTTAATCTTTAGGCTAAATACTACATTTACCTAGGATTGCTAACGTTTTTATTTATTCCCTAAACTTATAGTTTTTAAACTTGCGTCCTATACTTATTCGTTTATTACTAAACTAAGTTACTGCCCTTTCCCGTCGGTTTTTGTCCATTGTAGGTCCTTAGGTATATTTTATCTTATCTTAAAAATCTTAAGCTTCTTTTATCTCTTCTTAAGAATCTTAAGCCTGTGGCCTTTTGCCTTTATTAAGTAATAAGCTAGCACTAGTAGTTGTCTACTTACTTAGTTTCTTTTAAACATTACTCCTATTGTCTTATAAAGTAATGGAAATTGTATTTAATAATGTTATAATACCTATTACTAAACCTTATTCTATAATGGTCTTAGTCTCTATTTCTGTTTTAACTTCTTTAAGGTTTATATACTCCTAGTAAGCTGCCTTTATTACCTTATTATTAGTAAATGCTTCGCCTATATTAAACTTATTGTCTTTAATGTCCGATCTATAAGCTAGTTTATTGGTTTCTTTAAACTTAGATAATAATAGCTCCTATAGCTAATAGCTTACGCCGTATTTAGCGTCCTCATAAATTTAGTATATATTGTTATAACAATACGCAAAACTATTAATTAAACACTCTTTTGTTCCTTATAGTATACTATTATCCCTCTATATATACGTGTCTCCTACTGGCCTGGTTCCCTTTATTACATAGTTACTCTAACTACCTCTATAGTCTTTAGCAAAATGACCTTGTTTTCCGCAATTTATACAAGCCCTATCTTTAAACCATTTTTCTTGCTATAGAGTCCGCCTAAACGTCTTCTACTACTAAGATCCCTAGTTTAGCCTCTACTTTTAGGTCCTTTAATTACTTAATCCTTAACCTCTAGGTTTTTATAGTTTCTTTTCCTATTTTTAGGTTTCTTTAGTACCGCTTAGGTCTATTAGCTCTACACCATTCCATAGTTTTTAGCTCTATATCTATTGTTACATACTCTGCGCCTTATATAACTGTGGAACTCTATCTTGCCCTCTCTTAGCTTGTTCCCTTTAATAGATCCTATTATCGATCTTTATTAACTAGTCTATTAACTCCCTTAGAGTATCCGTATCTTCTATTAGGATAATTGCGTCCTAGACTTTAGCCTTAAGTCCTTGCTTATACTATGCTATAAGCGCCCTATCATTCCACTCAACCTATATGGCTAGTGTTTAAAACTGTGTTATATACTTAATTGCTAAAGTGCGTTATACTAAGTTCTAAAGCTTTTGTTCCGCTGTGGTTATAGCCTCTAGGTCTCTAAATATCTATATTAGTTATTTTACAAACCCGTTCTAACTAGTAAATATATATTATACGTCCTAGTTAGTAGTTGTTATACCATTAGCCTATATCTCTATAAGATATAGTTTAAACCACTTAAGTGCCCTCCCTATTAGGAACAATCCTGCATAGGCTACTTAATCTAACAATATTGCTAACTTCGCTCCTTTTTATATTACCTTAAAGTGCATCTGCGTAAGAAATCCCTTAAGCTTTAACTTCTCTCCTAAGAACCATTTAATTAAAGGTAGCTTAATTTTTGCTACTCTGATTCTACTAATACATTCTTTAAGTATCCTATTATTGTTTTGTAAGTGATTAACTATTTCCTATAACTAACCTTATATAACTACTTAAGAATCCATATCTGCCATACTAATATCTCCTGGCCCTGAGGTTGTGGCTATTATCAACACCGTTATAACTAGTGCTTTGGGTGGTATATTATTTAATCTTATTTAATACCATAACCTTAGTAGTGAATATGTAACGGAACCTTGTAGTAGGAACTACGGTGGGTCCTATTATTAGGCTAGGTATATAGGTAAGAACAAATCAATAACGTAATAACAACTAGTGGAGTAGTTGCCTAATAGATTAACTCCAATTGTATTCTAAAATTCACTACAAGAAGAGAACTATCTATAGTAGAGACTAAGGTCCTTTAAATACACAACCATACTCCTAAGAAATTCTCTCTTGTATGTGAGGTACGTGTTGTCTATATTAAACATAATATCCCTTCCATTTAATATAGTCAATACGTTTAACGCCATATAACCTTAGTTACCATTCCTCGTTATATAGTTCCACCGGTTCCATTCTAGACCATGCCTATATCAACCAACTAGCTTCCTACGACTCTTCTCTAAGTAGTCGTAACATCGTACTTAAAGCGTCCGTAACAACTTTGCTCCCTTCTGCATAACCTTAAAATATATTTACGTAAGGAACCTCTTAAGCTTTAACTTCTCTCCTAAGAACCGTTTAATTAAAGGTAACTTAACCTTTACTACTTTAATTTTATTAATACGTTCTTTAAGTATCCTATTATTATCTTATAAGTAATTAACTATTTCCTATAACTAACCTCGCGTAACTATCTAAGAATCTATATTTACTATGCTAGTATCTCTGCCTAAGGTAGTAGCTGCCGTCGATAGTATTATAACTAGTGCTTTGGGTGGCATATTATTTAACTTTATTTAATACCATAACCTTAGTAGTAAATATGTAACGGAACCTTATAGTAAGAACTACAGTAGGTCCTATTATTAGGCTAGGTATATAGATATAAACAGGTCAACAACATAATAATAACTAGTAGAGTGGTTGCCTAACAGATTAACTCTAATTATATTCTAAGATTTACTATAAAGAGAGAACTATCTAGGTAGGGACTGTGGTTCTTTAAATACACAACTATATACCTAAGAAATCCCTTCGCTCCGTAAGGTACGTGTGCTCTGTCTGCTCTATTATAGATTATATAGATCATATCACATAACCTTGGCTACTATTCCTCATTACATGGTTCTACTGGATCTATCCTAGATCGTGCCTATATTAACTAACTAGCTTCCGCCAACTCCTCTCCAAGTAGTTATAACATTGTACTTAAGCTGTCCGTAATATAGGGGGTCCTAGGTAGATATTAATCTAGTATAATTAAAGGGTATCCTATACGTTCCTAGCTAATATATCCTTTAAGAATCGTGCAGCTTAAAAAGAGGTTAAGAAGTTAATAACTTAAAGTACTAGCTTGCCGCTAAAATATATAACGTTAACAATAATATAGAAGTTAAAGTTATAGTTATCTTTAAGGGTAAACTTAAATTGGCTAGGGGACTTCTAGTTCATTTAGTAGTAATAGTAGTATTTTATAAAATGCTTAATTGCCTTAACCTTAACTTTATAGCCTACTTGCTGAAGAACCCTAAGCAATTAATAAACGGATAGGTAGCCAAAATGATAGTATAGTTGGCATAACTCTAACTTAGTTAAATAGCTCTAAGTAATACTCTTTTCTAGTTAATAAAGGAGTAACTAGGGGTAACCCTACTTGCGTATAATAGGCACCCAATTATCTCCTTAAATAAGTACATTTTTAAGATTATTAAGCTTAACGCCCAATTTATCTATATCTCTAATATAAAATAGAAATAGGGTATTTATAGGAATAATATAAAAGGTAATATACCCTAAGGGGGTTTAAACCCTAATTATACTAAAAGAGATTATAGTACCCTTACTAAAACAAATTATGTGTTGGCCTGCCATTAAATAGTTAATTTAAACAGAGCTATTAAGCTGCTAAAGGGCTTAAACTTAAGGTTCTCCTACTATAAATACTCCTACGGCTCCAGTGTCTGGCATAATACTATAGAAGACATTTACCAAGTATCTATTATTAAAGGAGAACGTAAAACTCTCCCTTAGCTTATTAAAGATATCTATCTTTATAATAAAGTAGAGCGTAGATTGGTTATTAAGAATAGCAACAGTTTATATCCCATTTACCTTACTATACTTAGTAAAGTATTGGTTAGGTAAGTAGTCCTCAATTTCTATATCTATAAGGAGCTGTTTAGTTTTATTAACCTTACCCTTAAGATCTTCTACGCCTTTATATTAAACTAGGAACATCGGCAAAATATAATACCCTTTCAATGGCCTCAATAGTTGGTGGTTGACGCAATTAGCGCGCAGTTAAGGTCATTTGGCAACTCAACCAACTAGCCTATGTCGTGTTTTTTTGACACGTAGCCTACACACAGCCTGCGCGCAACCTGCGCGCAACCTACCAGTAATCTACGCATTTGGCAACCATAATTATATTTACCTCTTTTATACTAATAACATATTTTAAATAAATAAAAGCTACTTTAAAGCTATTTATAAGGCTAGTAAAATAAATAATATTATTTTAGATAATTTAATATAATATAGCGATGGTTCTCTTCTACCTATCTACCTATTAACTTACCTACCTGCCTACATCGCCTACCTGTCTGCATCGCCTACCTATTTATATCTGCCTACCTGTCTATATCTACCTACCTATTAGCATCTGCCTACCTATCTGCATCTGCTTGCCTATCTATATCTGCTTACCTATCTACATTGCCTACCTATCTGCATTGCCTACCTATCTACATTGCCTACCTATCTGCATTGCCTACCTGTCTGCATTGCCTACCTATTTACATCTGCCTACCTGTCTATATCTACCTACCCGTTAGCATCTATCTACCTATCTACATCTGCTTACCTATCTGTATTTGCTTACCTGTCTGCATTACCTACCTATCTGCATTGCCTACCTGTCTACATCGCCTACCTATTTGCATCTGCCTACCTATCTATATCTGCCTACCCGTCAGCATCTGCCTACCTATCTGCATCTGCTTGCCTATCTGCATCTGCTTACCTGTTTATATCTGCTTGCCTATCTGCATCTGCTTACCTATCTGTATCTGCCTACCCATCAGCATCTCCCTATTTGTGCCTACCTGTCTGTGCTACCTTGATTCGATCAATCAATCAAATCATTTATAGTGCTCGCTGGCTAGTCGTTATCGTCTAGCTCTAGCAACAGTCGTCTGGTTCTAGCGACGGTCGTCTAGCTCTGGCGACAGTCATCTAGTTCTGGCGACGGTCATCTGGTTCTGGTAACGGTCGTCTAGTTCTGGCGACGGTGGTCTAGTTCTAGCGACGGTCGTCTAGTTCTGGCGACGGTCGTCTAGCTCTAGCGACAGTCGTCTGGTTCTAGCGACGGTCGTCTAGCTCTGGCAACAATCGTCTAGTTCTGGCGACGGTCATCTAGTTCTGGTAACGGTCGTCTAATTCTGGCGACGGTCATCTAGTTCTAGCGACGGTCGTCTGGTTCTGGCAACGGTCATCTAGCTCTGGCGACGGTCATCTAGTTCTAGCGACGGTCATCTAGCTCTGGCGACAGTCGTCTAGTTCTGGCGACGGTCGTCTAGCTCTAGCGACGGTCGTCTGGTTTTAGCGACAGTCGTCTGACTCTGGAGACGGTCGTCTGGTTCTGGCAACAGTCGTCTGGCTCTAGCGACAGTCGTCTGGTTCTAGCGACAGTTGTCTAGCTCTGGCAATAGTCGTCTAGCTCTGGCAACGGTCGTCTAGTTCTAGTAACGGTCGTCTGGTTCTAGCGATAGTCATCTAGTTCTAGCAACAGTCCTCTACTAGCTGCCGTTCTAGTGCCTCCCTAGGTAGGGAGGATGTAAAAAAGGAAAGAAGGGTAAAAAATAAGGCGGCTACATAGGCAGAGACACGTGTAGACGCTATCAGGAATATAGCGGGGACCCAATACAGAGCTTCGTGTAGAGCCTCCATACGCAGAGCTTCGCGCAGAGCCTTATGCAGAGCCTCTGTACGTAGAGCTTCGTATAGAGCTTCGTGTAGAGCTTCGTGTAGAGCCTCCGTATACAGAGCTTCGCGCAGAGCCTCATGCAGAGCTTCGTGCAGAGCTTCGTGTAGAGCTTCGT
>Ga0307507_10000676_pt1 | contig 74324 bp, 88 predicted proteins | sample 7_EM_MG_FD_207223 | JGI IMG/M metagenome (GOLD analysis project Ga0307507, IMG submission 207223) | Populus trichocarpa ectomycorrhiza microbial communities from riparian zone in the Pacific Northwest, United States - 7_EM | ecosystem: Host-associated > Plants > Roots > Unclassified | place... | reverse complement strand
TCCTTCATGTACGGTTTTGCTTATCTATCCGGCCTGACGTAGCTCTCGAAATATCCTGCTCTTAACAACCTCGAGAAACAAACTGGTATGTTTCTGTGGAGAGTCCAAATCTTCTTGTTCCGCCAAATTTGGCTAACAGTTGCCTTCTTATCTCCATAGGTGCTCCTAAAGTATATGTTGTCCTCGGGCTTGGATTCGTATACTTTTTTATGATCTTCCTTAACTATGGCGGTCAACTCTTGACAAATCTTGCCGGGTTTCTCATTCCCGGTTATTACTCACTTAACGCACTCTTCACCGTCACCAAGGTTGACGACACACAATGGCTTACGTATGTGTTGATCCTCCTTTCTTCATGCTATGGTTAAAACAATTTCGTTTCTGACTTGGGTACCATATTAGTTACTGGGTTGTATTTGCATTCTTCAGCGTGATTGAATCTGCCCTCTCGGTGACCTACTGGCTACCGTTCTACTACGTCTTTAAGTTTGCTCTTATTATGTGGCTTGGTCTCCCTCAATTCGGGTATTCTTCCCCACGATGTTCGCCGCAAGCATGCGGTGTTCTTGTTGTGCTTAGTTGTATTTTGATGCTAACTATCGGTTCTTTAAAAATAGTGGCGCTCAGCTTGTCTTCCGCTCGTTCATCCAGCCTGTCTTTGCCAAGCAATTTACTGGCCGCGCCAACGTTGCGTCCTCCAACCTCCGTGCAAAGGCTGATGCTGCCGCTGGTGATAAGACATTGTAAAAGGCCGAACAATAGGGTGCTCATTCTAATGCAATGCAAAGCTGCCGATATGACGCATGCACACGAAGACACGATGGTTAGCTACTGGGTTTATGTTTTGCTGGGTTATTCTTATGGTCAAAAGCCGACGTAGGCAAAAATGGGAACAATGAGCGGTTAATGAGCTTTTTGTTTTGTTTTCTCTTTTCTTTTCATTTTTATGATATCTTCTTCTTTCCCTTTTTCTTCTCTCTCTTTTTTTTTTTTTTTAGAGTTCGGGCTTTGTTCTATAGTCTAGGGTCCCTTTGGTTTTATTTGCACGCTTAACCTCTTTTGTAAGGAGATAATGCAGCGGACTCCTTTGGAAAGAAAAACAGCCTAGGGAAATTATTTGCTTCGAATTAAAAGGAACAGCAAGAAAAGGAAAAGCCTTGCATTTGGAGCTCTTGATACAATATATGATACCAGTACTTTAAGGCAAGGGAATATGTCTTTTAGAAAGAAGGAGGAAGGGGTGGGGGGAGTATTTAGAGAATCATAGAGCAAACAGAAAAGAAAAGGTGCCCATCTCTCGTGTTTCAGAACCAAGACGCAGGACCGTCGTCCGTCTCGGCAACGAATTCAAAATTTGACGAATATACCAAAGCACTGAAAGCTTCTAACTCCTTTTGTTGCTCGATAGCCTATCCAATCACAACCCGTTAGCAACGTTGGACCTACCAAGACTTCACACATAGCTTCGTTGTACAATAAAAACCTGCAGTGTTGTCTGGCGTGGGATGAACGGATCGAGACGGGGGTGGGATGAAATCGGAAGGAAAGGAAAGAGGGAGAAAACATACCTGCAGGTACTCATTCGGCACTCCATTCCCAATCAAATGCCCCTGTCTCGCGAGCACAGCAAGTACACTGGCAAACTTTGTCGTCGCGGAATCGCCCTCCATCAAGGCCTTCTCTTCGCCATCATCATCATCGTGTATAGGTGTGATGCGGCTCTCCGCCGGTATGGTAGCTGGCAGCGCCATAGCCTTCTGCTTGAACGCTCCATCGGCAAGTTTCTCCAGCAAGAAGTCGAAGCCGGCGTCCAGCATTTTGCGCATCACGGCGGAAGAGTTGGGGGAGTCTATTAGGTCCGAGGTCTCGTCTAGGAGGCGGCGGAGGGATGAGGAGACGATGTCTAGGTCTTCGCCCTCAGGGGTTGCGGCGATGCCGGATTCGGCCAGAACTATGGCTTCGTCGGAGCGTGGGGGGAGGATGTATGGAAGCCAGATACTGGTGGGCCTTGTGTGGTTAGCTTATATGTGGGGTTTTGTGATGGGTCTCCCACGTGGAGAAGCTATCGTGATTGCGATCGTGATATAAGATGAGGGCATTTGGGCTTGCTTACCTGGATTCACCTTCCGCCTCGATGATCTTCCGGGTCTCGAGGATTAGTTGTTTCATTTGCCCTAGTGAGATGGTGTCCCTTGCTGTCCATCTTTAGATCCGGACTTGTCAGTGCTTATTTCAACCTTCAATCATCGTAATGGAGCTGCCGTCTGTCACGCATTGAATGGAGGAGTGAGTGGAAAAAGGTGAAAGAAAGAAAGAAAGAAAGAAAGAAAGAAAAAGAAACATACGAAGCAGAAACCTCCCGAACGGCTTGGTCGACCTTCTGAAGGAGTTGCCGCCATCCTTGATTCAGTAGCCACCAAGAGAAGGTCAGGTACTGCTGGTTGGTTGCCATGTCCGTCCCATAACCTCTAGTCTCATGATCTTCCAGGCGAATGGTGGGCTCGCCATCGCGCGCCGATAGAGTGACTACGGAGGACAGGTAGTTCTTACGACCGAGGAGGTTGAGTTGGACTCTAGTCAATAAACTAAGGAGAGTAAGGGTGTACAGCAGAGTGAAGGACCGTGATAAAGCTGAATTACGCCCAATCCCATTAGTCTGTGGTTCGAGAATGGGAGCAGTACTTTGCGAAAACCTTACAACTGATCTTGATCTCGTCCCAAAGCTTCACCCTTGACTTCTTTGCCGGCTTCTCCTCGCCTTCCCTCTGTGCCATCACATACGACTCTGAAGCGAAGGATTGCACCGATTGCGCGTCGTCGTCTTTACCTCCGGGCGCAGTGATAGCTGTCGAAGCCTCGGATGCTGCATCAGCTGGTATGGCAGCTCCTGCAGGAGCTCCACTCTTCGCAATTCGTGCAGCCTTCTTCTGCTGTAGCTCCTGGGTCAGTTTCTCAACAGGCAACTCCTCGAGAATCAATTGTGTAGCCGTAGGGAGTAGCGCTTGCACGGTGAACGTGCAATCCTCCTGATTCTGTTCAAACCGTCGGCGGAGACTTCATGCCCACAACCATCATCTATCAGTATGGGCGGATCGAATTGTCAAGGGAAAAAAAGGAGAAAGGTCACTTTTCACGGGCTATCCGGTCACTGGATATGCGCTCTCGGGCATCCGAGAGCTTCGATAAGACATAATTGGTGACAAGATAGCTAGCGCCGGCAAGACCGACGCCGATAGCAAAGTTCTTGCGGTTGCGTCTAAAAAAGTTTCGTGTTGCTGTAAACATTTGATTTTCTGGGTGTTCTGAGGAAGTGACGTTCCTATGCTCTCATGGCGGGAATGAGAAATGAGATAGAAGGCTAGGGATAGAGGAGAAGGAGGAAGGATGGAGGGTGAAGGCGAGATTCTGGGGAAGTACCGTAGGAGTTAAGCGTCTACGAGCGAGCGGGAAACAATTGGCTCGAGCTTGATAGGGTAAACGATTACCGTAGACTGAATGAGGCGTGCAATCAATCCGGTATCGGTACCGTATTCGGGAGGTTTTTTCTTTCCCTTGTATCTATCTTTCACTTGACCAATCTCTTCTTAGCCCTTCCACCCTATGTTTCGTGCGCTTCGGAGGGTGATTTCTGGATGTTTGCCTCGGTCTGGTTGAAGACATGAAGGAGCAGGGCGTGTTGATCCGGGGCGTGTCGGTGCAGCAGCGGTTAGAGTGACATGTGCGCCAAGCCAAGCACAAGAAAAGAAGACGAGTTTCTCCAAAACTCGGTCCAGCTACTAGGAGGGGCGGCCGGGGTTTCTGAACAGTGGGCGGTAATGACAACCTGAATGTACCGGTAAAACACAAGAGTGGAAAAACGCCGGTATGCACGATAGGATGAACCGTTGGGACCGAGAGAGATGGCTTCTCTCACTTTTTTCCTACCAAAGAGAGTTATTTTTACTTTTGTTGTTCCCGTGACACTGGCACTGGTATGGATATCTACTTATCGTGCTCCTCACATCAACTGTGGCCAGAGCCTCCCGTAATCCCCGTAAATCCTCACAGCCTCACAAGACTTGCCCTGATTTTCATCCATGCCCGCGCTTTGCCAAGCGAAAATGTTCCCGCTTTCCTTACCCTGCTATCATCCCACTCTGTGTGGCCCCCGCCGTTCCATGAAAGATTTCCGCCCCTGACTTGTTGCGATGATCGGCTTGAACCAATGAAGACAACCTTATTTCCCTAGAAATCATCACAATAAGAGTATTACAGTGTCACGGGGAGGGGAGGGGGTAAGTTAATATCAGAGTTGCTTTACCCAGTGTTACCGTATCACTGCGCCTTCACTCCCTCTTCCCGCTTAGTCATGGATGCCTGTGTTGAGAGTGGGTATGCACCGGTATTACTTTACCCCTCAGAGGCACGAAGCTGGCCGTTCGCTGCCCCTCCTTTTTTTTTCGTCATTGTCCCTCTCCTCTTCCCCCCCACCCCCCATCTCGTGTCCACCCAAAGAACCATACGTGACCGTCAAGTCACGGTGAAAAGAAGGGGAAATAAAATCTGCACTTGCTCCGAGCCTAACCTTTCGACGGCAACCCCCGGCACCGGACTATCCACACGACCTTTGTTTCTTTTCCTTTCTTTTTTTTTTTTTTTCCTCCCTTTCCTTTCCAAGAGATATAACCCCCAGGACACGCTCCTGCCCTCAAGGGCTGATTTCCTCCTCAAGCCCGAGTTCCTACCCCAAGACGATGGGATGGAACGGCCGCCCGTCTTCTCGCTGGATGTCCTCGCCGATCGCTCTTTGGTGAAGGACGTTGTCAAGGGTATTGCTTGTTCTTGCAATGCTGTAGTTTATTTCATGTGGTTTTTGTCAAAATTTCAAACTAACTTTGTGTCCTTTGGATAGGTGTCATCTCAACCATTTTCTTTCACCGATTTTTCCCTACTGTCCGACCGAAAACCAGAGACATACTCGACCTCACCCTGGTATGCGAAATTCCCGAATCACGAGCTTCCGCCGTGTCTGTCTCCGAAATCCCGCTCGGATGCGAGACATCATGCGACACGACCTGGAAATAGTGCTGACTGTTCAAATAGCCTGCGGTGGACGATCCCGAGCTCGACGAGCTTATCAACCAACGTACAAATGTTTTAATAAGATCAATGGAAGCCTCAGCAGGCGTTGGGACAAAGCCCCAACACGGGCAAGTAGCAGGTACTGATTCTACGATTTTCTCCCAACCTCCCACCCCCCAGCCAAGTTAACCGAATTCGAGTGTACACAGTGGAGTTCTACGAGAGACGCCCAAAGAAGAATTGGTTCTCGAAAGCTGAGGAGAAAGTTTGCTGGGAGCAATGGGTACTGAGCGTTACAGTCGTTTCTGCAAAGACTGATGCAGGTGCGTGACATTATATTTATCATGGGAGCCCTTTTTTTTTTTTTAGACCGTTCAGCTAACTTGTATGCATCATACAGAGCGTATCAAACTCCGAATGTCTATAGAGGCACAGCTACAGGCTGCTGTTCTCGATATCATTGCCACAGCTAGCATGAAAAAGGACCATATTCCGCCGATTACCACCAACGAGGCCAACCCGTTTCCCTATTCGATTATCGTCTCGCCCAAGGGCGAAACTTGGGGTACTCGAATGGGGATATTCTCGAATTAGGGGTTGGGGATGGGTTGGCTAGCGTTGCAAACCGGTTAGGGCGATAGAATTATTGGGGATGATGACGGAGGGGAAACAAAAAAATTAATTTGAAAGCTCGTTGACAAGGCTTTACTGTACATGTGCAGCAGTACCCCCCGATGCTGAATGTTATTTTTTTTATAGAGAGAATAGGGTCATTTCGGTGTTTAGGCGTACCGACAGGTCATGAATTGGTTCTAGCTTTTTTTTCTTCTCGTATCATTTTTTTTGTCCCATCAACTTACCCATATCTTTACTTCTTGCCTTCCCCCCTTGGAATTAATGTGGTTCTGTTTCCGCAAAGTACATATGTAGTTTTATATGATGATCCTTAGGTGGTTGGAGGTGTACTATGGTTATCTACGAGCGTAAAGAGGAAAGGAAGGGAAAAAAAAGACGTCTCATAAAGTCTAGCGTGCAAGGAAGTACCGTACCGTGGTAAAGCCATGTGGTGCATTCATTTACCCATTCATTTCTCGAGTCGATCATTAATAGTAAGTAAAAAGTAATATACACTAGCTACATAATGTGATATTATGTATGTAGGCTGGACATGAGCATCTGCAGGCAAGTGTGACCATTGCTGTAAAGCAGATGACTAACCTGCGGTATTAGTATCAGATGCAGCATGATACAGCACACAGTAACTCATGACAAAGCAATCAGGAAGCGAAAAAAAGAATAAATAAAGTAAGCAAGCACGGTCCGGTGAGTAAAACCATTCCTTCCTTTCTATCATATCATTCCTGTGCAAAGTTCGTGCGGGGCGTGATACACAAAACGGCGATAGACGATAAGAAGTGGGGCGCTCGCCGACCTTTCCAAGCTCAAAGCGCGGTACGATACCGGTACTGATACAAAGGCCAAGGATAAAATAGTGGTACTGTTCACCTGAGAAAAATGGCCTTGATACCTCAGCCAACTTTAAGGATGGACACCTAGCCTCCAATTAGTTCGATATGTGCATCCGCCAAGTGACATAATTCCTTCCAGGCTGCTCCTGTCGAGTACCAGCCTTACAAGGCTCGCACTACTTACCATACTCTGGCTTTGACCGAAATCAACATCATAATAATATTATTATTATCAGTCAGTCGTGCATTCAAAGAATGCACAGTTGTAATGGATCTCAGAATCAGGGACGATCGCTCATTCTTGCAGCCTCAAGAATAGAGAGGGGGGGGGGGGGTGTTCTTGCCAGCGCCCGGCACAACGAGCGCTAGTCTAGCTTGTGAGTGAGAAATTCTTTGAACCACGGTACGGTTTGAAACGGCACGAGGAATGCTCGCTTGGGGAATATTGTATCGTAGCCGCAGCCGCAGCCGCTGTAGCGTACCGTTCCGGTACCGGTAATTTGAACTGAACTGGTGCTGACGCTGACGGCTGTACGGTACGGTTTATGAGCGTGACCAATGCCAAGAAACTTGTATCGATGATGCATCTGCAGGAGTGACTCAGTTCGGTTCGAATGCAGCCTTTTTTTTCTTTTCTTTTTTTCTTCTTCGTTCCTTTGCTGTGGGGGTGGTGGGGTGGTTCGCCTTTACAGTTGCTTGCCTTGCTTTACCTTGCCTTACCGAACTTGGGAGGTTTTAGCCTCCGGAATAGAAAGTGGCTACGGTGTGATATAATACCGTATCATACAAGCACTAGTCATCATCTGGCCATACCGTATCGTATCCCGTTTCCTCGCCAATTAGCAGGTCATTTTCGCGTCACCGTACCCGCCTGCTGGGGGATGGCTTTGTCACCTGGTTTCCTGGCAACGACGCGTCTTCCCTCACAACCTCATTATTTCGTTTCTTCGCCCACGATCAAGCGAGGATAGTCTAACAGAATTGTGAGAAAATGTCGGAAACTAGGAGATGGACGCCCAAGGATGATGACGTTAACGAGGATGAGGATGAGGAGGATTCTCAGGTTTGATCTTTTTTTCTTTTTAATCCGTAGGTTGAGGGGGTGTGGTTAATGTGATGGGTGTGTTGGTGGTGGAATAGCAATACCTGAATCAGAAGGATGCTATTCTTTTTGCTATCGATGTATGTATGAATCTAGTATACCATCTAACGACCCCTGGGGGAGCTAATGGGCCAATGATACATAGGTCTCGACTTCAATGTTGGCACCCCAAGAGCTCGACGACGGAGATGAAAGGGGAAAGAAAGGTTCCACGTCTGCTTCAGCGGTGCTCACGGCATTGCAGTGTGCGTATGGAGTGCTGCAGTCTAGGATTATTTCGAACCCGAACGACATGATGGGGATATTGCTGTTTGGGACCGAAGCTACGAAGTTTGATACAGGTAGCGGAGGAGGAGGGACAGTAGGGGGCACAGCAGGAGGGTATGAGCATTGCTATTTGCTTCTGGATTTGGATATTCCGGATGCTGAGGGGATTAAAGGGCTGAAGAACCTTATTGAGGGTTTGTATCACCGGCGTTCGGTCCCTGGAGTCGATGTTAACGGCGGCGGCGGTGTGCGCTAGATCCCGAAGAGTTCGAACCCCTCCTCAAACCCGCCGGGGGGCAGGTCTCCATGGCCAATGTCCTCTTCGCCGTGAACCAAATATTCACCACTAAAGCTGCAAACTTCCAATCCCGTCGACTGTTCATAGTAACCGACGAAGACGACCCACACAGCACCGATAGAGCACTCAGGCACAGCTCCATTACTCGTGCTCGGGACCTCTACGACCTCGGCGTCCGGATTGATCCGTTCTTCATCCACAACCCGGCAAAAGGTGGTTTCGACTCGTCCAAGTTCTATGATGATATCGTATACCGCTCTCCCACAGACGAGGAGGATGACTCTCAAACTTCTATGAGCGGTAAAATGCGCTTGAAGCAGATGGTCTCAAGCATAAAGTCGAAATCAACGCCTAAGCGTGCTCTCTTCACTAACAAACTTGAATTGGGCCCTGGTTTAGTGATTGGCGTGAAAGGCTACCTCCTGTTTAAACGCCAGGAGAAGGCCAGAAGTCACTACGTCTACACCGGTGGTGAAAAGGCGCAAATAGTGAAAGGCGTGACGACCCGGCTCGCCGAAGAGACTGCGAAGGTAGTCGACAAGGCCGAGATCCGCAAAGCTTACAAATTCGGTGGCGAGCAGATATTGTTCACTCCCGAGGAAATGAAGGCTATGAGGAACTTTGGCGAGCCGGTTATCAGGATTATCGGCTTCAAGCCTGCGTCCGCGGTGAGATTTGATATGAATGTTAAGCCGGCGAACTTTATATACCCCGACGAAACGGGATACGTTGGCTCGACAAGGGTCTTCGCAGCACTACACGCGAAACTTGTGAAGGACGAGAAAGTGGGCATCGCCTGGTGCATCTCTCGCAAGAACGCCGCGCCACAGATCGTAGCTATGATTCCCAGCGTTGAAGAACTCGGGGATGATGGTGTGCAGATTACCCCCCCGGGGTTCTTCCTTATACAATTGCCTTTCGCAGACGACGTTAGGCAGAACCCGGAGAGTAAGCTTGTTCGCGGTATGCACACTACTCCTCCCCGAAGAGTGAGTGAGCTAAGCAACAGCTGATTAAAAAAACACCAGCCCCCGCCCCTCTAATCGATCGCATGCGCGCCGTTGTAAAGCAGCTGCACATGCCAAAAGGCTACATACCGGAAAAATACTCCAACCCCTCCCTCCAATGGCACTACCGCATCCTACAAGCCATCGCACTGGATGAAGACATGCCCGACCACCCAACTGACACCACACTACCGAAATACAAACTCATAGCCAAACATGCAGGCACTTACTGTCGGGAGTGGGGCGAGGAGTTGGAAAAGCTTGCGGGCAATCTCGCCATCCCGGCTGCGAAGACTTCGGCTGCGAAGCGGAGCACGCTGGTCAAGGGGGAGGGTTTGCCGAGGAAGAGGGCTAAGGCTGAGGATGGCGCAGAGGGAGGAGGGGAGGGTGATGAAGTTACGGCCGCGTGGAGGGGCGGTGGAGTTGGAAAGCTTACGGTCGCGAAGTTGAAGGCATGGTTGGAGGGGAAGGGGTTAGATACCAGTGGGAGAAAGGCGGATTTGGTGGAGAGAATTGAGGGGGTTTTGGATGGGTAGTGTTTATTTTACCGAATCTCCAGAGATGTGTGGTCGGCGCATGCCCTGTACTATTATGTTATGTATGCTTGAATGAAATGATTTGGATGGGCGAGTGATTTGCCGTGAATATTAATTTGTGTATTATCGTGCATTTGTGTTTGTGGTTCACCCGCTTGAAAACGATTGCACAGCGTGGATAGGCCACCGAACACCCAAGTAGGCTTTCACATATAAATTTCACCCTTGCAAATACCGTATATACACAAATCGCAGTAGATAAGAAAAAAAGGAAAAAAAACCCCCCCGGCCCATCGAGATCCGTCGGACTCTAGTAATTAAAACATTGAAAGCGGGAAGTTAGACCATCTGCGCCCCCAATCTCCCCGCTTTACCTTTGGATAGGTACGGTAATCATTAGTCGATCACCGGAATTGACAGCCTAGCAACCCAACCAACTGCCAAACTAACTAACCCACCAACAAATCTATCAGTACACTCTGTATTTTTCCCTTTAAAAAATGATCTAACTCCGTCCCCCAACAGGTCGTAAAAACATGTCTTCATTTTTAAAAGCAAAAGACCTGGTGGTCCAACTTCGACACTGGCTTAGCAGGCTCGTATCCAAGAGCACTAGTAGCCTTTTTCATAGCGCTGACCATGGGTGGAGGGCCGCAAATGAGCATTTTGGTGTCCGCGGCGGCGGCGGGGCATTTGTCCTTATTCGTTATGTTAACCTTACTCTTGTGAATGTGCGAAGGGGAGGACAAACCTTGATCATATCCGCTGTAACAAATCCTACACCACCGGTCCAATTCTCGGGTGGGTTGTTGAGAACGTAGTGAACTCTGAAATTATCGTGGACCGCCACTAGCTCGTCCAGGTCCTCTTGCAGGAGAATATCCTCGACATTGACGTTGGCGAAGATAAGGTCGACTTGAGTTTTATCTTCAGGGTTTCTTAAAATGGCCTTGATGATCTGTAGCATTGGTGTGATACCAGTACCACCGGCAATCATACCGAACGCACGCACCATGTTGGGAGTGTAGACAAAGTGTCCCTTTGGTCCCTTCACACGGATGGTCTGTCCGATCTTGAGGTTCGCGATGTACTTTGAGATGTTACCGGTTGGGTAAGACTTGATGAGAAGGGAGAAGTGGCCGCGGTCGAGATCAGAAGAGATGGGGGTGTAAGAGCGGACGATTTCTTTGTTGTCGATGGTGGCAGCGATGGAGACGTGCTGGCCGATTGGCAGACCGAGGATGTCATTTGCTCGGGGGAGGGCGAAACGGTAGCTGGGTCTCCTGTTAGTGACTGGAGGGGATGGAAGTTTATAGGCCAAGTAATTAACTTACATTCCAACATTATGCGAGATCGCGGTCCTCTCGACGAGCTCAAAGTCCTGGAATTGGTCGGGCTCGAGGATTGTTCTTGCTTCTGTGGGCCGAGGAAATCAGTTGATCTTGCCTTCCGACGGATGGACGAATTGAAAGCGAACCCCCATTCCCAAATCGAAAAGGTAAACAGGAGTGAAAAGGGAAACTTACTGCCTCGCCAGACCTTCAGTCCACCAAGAAGCAAAGCCACGCCCGCGGCATGGGGAATATAGTTGTAGTCGATAATAGCTGTACCTATGAGGATCAATCCCACAGGAATGTACAATCCGTGGAGAGGTGTGCTTAATAACACCTGATTATTCTTCTGTTTTTGTGCCATAGCGTCGGGAATTGTAATGAAGGTTGAGGGACGGAAAAATCAGTTTCGTTCCAAATGAGTGCTTCGTTCGGCAAAGGATTGTTGGTGAAGGAATCTTGGCGAAGGAATCTGGAGGTGAGGAAGGGAACTTCTCTTTTCGAGGAGAGGTGGGAGTGTTGGGGTTGGAAAGGGGAATGCCGAGTTTTTTTTATGTTGGGGAGTTGCAAGGGGAACTGCCGTTAGGAAAAAAAATAACGAACTGAACGCTACCCCAGATTGGATCTTGGGGCCTACGTGAGGCTGATGAGATTAGATAAGCGCCTAGGTGATAGAAGGGCGACGTTGTCTGTTCGCCCCGCCGTTGTACTATCCACATCAACAACGCCCTAGGATAGATCCATCGCAATCCCACGAACTTTACATTTACTCATTTTAGCACTCACCAATAGAAACATGACCCAAGATCCTAGAGCTCTTCTGGCAAAGGTTGATCTCTTGTTCCTCCCCTTCCATTACGGCAGTTGCTAACACGAACACAGGCCGATAAACAGGCGGCATCTGCCCGTGGTGGATTCAGCTTTTTCGGTGGAAAACAAGATAAGCTCGAGGGAGCGGCAGACTTATACACCCAAGCAGCCAACGCCTTCCGTGTGCAAAAACTAGGTTCGGGATTCACTATTATTCCCCCCCCCCTGCGATACCCCCACATGTTAGAGCTGACCCAACCCCTCCCCCACCACTAAACCAAATAGGCAAAGAAGCCGGACAAACCCTTGAAAAAGCCGCCGCTATCCAGCAAGAGATTGGCGAACCCGATGACGCAGCAAGTAGCTTCCTCGAAGCCTACAAAGCTTACAAAAAGGACGACCCGAGCAGCGCAGCCCGCGTGCTGGAGAAGGCAATTCAGCACTACACGCTAAGAGGCAACTTCCGACGAGCCGCGACGAGCCAGCAGAACCTCGCGGAGCTGCTAGAGCTCGAGATCGGCGACATCCCGAAAGCTATCGCGGCGTACGAAGTTGCCGGCGACTGGTTCCAGAACGATAACGCTGAGGCCTTGGCCAACAAGGTGTTCTTGAAGGTGGCGGACTTGGCAGCGCTGGAGGGGATGTATCCCAAGGCTATTGCGAGGTATGAGGGCGTTGCAAGGAGCAGTGCTGGGAATAACTTGATGAAATGGTCTATCAAGGATTATTTCCTTAAGGCTGGGATATGTCACCTCGCTAGTCGTGATAAGATTGCTTTGAAGAAGGCGTTGGATAGCTATGTTGAGCTAGATCCCAGCTTCCCGAGTACAAGGGAATTCCTGCTTTTGAATGTTTGTGCTCTACCTTGCGTCCACTAGCTATACATTTCACTGATTGGGCCCTCAGGACATACTCGCTGCCGACGACGACAATGACGCAGAGGCCTTCGCTGACAAAGTATACCAATACGATCAAATGAGCAAGCTGGACAAGTGGAAGACACAGATGTTGTTAAGAGTTAAGAATAGTATGACAGCTCCTAAACTGCTCCCTAGATACCAATAACTAACAAATCACCTAGGCATTGAAGAAGATGACGGTGATGATGGCTTGGCCTAATCGCAATACCACTTGTCTCTTTTTCTTCCGTCCTTGCTCGAGTTACTAAACCCCTTTGTGTGACCTTTTTTTTTATGTTCCCTACCCCTGCCTCCGTTTCTATGGCCTCTGCCGCTTCTGGAAATGTTACATGATTGATTGACTTTACTTCCATTATTTCTTTTTTCTTGTCGGATATGTATCTTGTGGGAATGATCACTATCCTTCCTGTGGATAAGTTAAATTTCATTTGATCTTGCGTGCGTGGATTCCTTAGGAGTGTTTTGTCTTGCTGTGTATGATTTTTTTGAAGAAGAGAAGCCTTGTCGTGTCGGAAGCGTAATTTTTTTTGGAGGGGTGAACACTTGGTTAGTGCTACAGTAAGTATCCCCGATGTTCACAATTACACTTCGCTTGCCTAAAATACCCTATGAAGGAGGGCACGGCACCCGAGACCCGCAAGCGCAAGGCACCCTTACTAAAACCCTGTATATAATTCTAGCGGAGCAGCAAGGTTGTTAGTTCCTAGCTAGCTCGTCCAAGCTACGCTTACTTGCACTGTGGTTTAAAGTTTTCGAGTGATACTTCATGATTAAAACACTGTTAGGGTCTCTTGGGGTTTTGGAGGGGGAGGTGTGTTTGCGCATGTGTGGAGTTATGGTTTAGGGCACAGTATACACGATCCTTGTGCAGTGAGTATGGTCGGGGTGGGTAGCCCTGCACTTGCACTAGGACGACCTAATGCCCACAGGTCCAGTTTACTAAGGGGAAAGTTTCTGTATGATAGTATATACTTCGATACTTGTGCCTAAATTAAGTTCTAGTGCGTGCTGATCAAAGCAAGAAACACACCAAAGTCAAAGGGGCATTTCACTGTAACTTAGCTTGCGGGCAAGCGCAAAGCTATGTTAGATGCTGCAAAAACCCGTGAGATCCGCTATCGGATTATCGGCGGAAACCAGCCCACCAGCTCAGGGTAGGTTTAGCTCGACTAGCTAACAGAATTACGAATACTAGTTGACGAAATCCAAAAGGTCCTGAGTGCTGATCCTATGCTGTGTCAAGGAAACGCTGGTCCTTCTCAGGAGCGTTTGTCTCGGAATCCGGAGATCACAGGGCTGACGGGGATAGTAGATTTCACGAGTTTTTACAGTATACATTCCGTGCTCTAACTTGTACAACAAGGCGATTCTAGTAGAAAGGAGGATTCTAGAGCAAAATTGGTGACTGAGTTGTGGCGAGGAAACCCAGTAACAGGACCTATACCATTTTCCAGGAATCTCTCCTTTCTTGGACTTTGCCCTGGTCCTTCCGTCGCAGCCCCCGCTCCCATAGCCAAAAAGAGGCTACCGTTACCGCCGTCAATACCACAACACCTACCCCGAATATCCAGAGCTGCGGCGCAACGGAGAATGCGAACCCCTTTTTTCCGTGCTCCATTACGATGTCCGAGTGGAAAAAATCCATTCCAAAGATGGTCTGAAGGAGTGAGTCAGCATGTGCCGTGGTACTTCCTGGGAATTAAAGCACTTACTCCGAGGAATGTCCCGGGAAGGAATATCGTGGCCAGGATAGTTGCGACTCTCATTGTCCCGGAGTCACGTTTAGTTCGCTCGGCGAAGTCTACCATGAGTTCGCTATCTCTCTGGCTATATTGCGCCATCTCGACAAGCTTGCTGGTTGCTAGGGTGTAACTCCGGATGAGTGTATCATTCCGAATTTCAAACAGTGCTTGAATCTTGGGTGTATCAGTCTTAATTTTGCGAGGTAGAAGAAGGAGAGCAACTCACTAGCTGAGCTGCGCTACCAGTCCTTTCGAGGATTGTCTCCGTATCCCTTCGGAGCTCTCGTAATACACAAGCGTTGTATTCAAGTATGTCAGATGCGTCGCTCCAAGCGGCGTCGCTGAGCAGCCTCAGGGATCGTAACTCCTCTTTATGCATTTGCAGCCCCTGTATCACATCCATGTTTAGGTCGAAGATTGATAGGGTATTCAAGAGTTTGTCACGGAAGTATCGCTGTAGCTTCCGAAAGTCTGAATAGCCCGCTCGAATGTCCCCGTCTTCCCTAGAAGCCTTCCAGTCTTCATCTGTTAGGAGGACACATTCCCTCTGTTTGGAAATTGTTAGTTTACGGGCTGAGCTAGGTGGCGAGCATTATGAGAACTAACGTGTCTTATAAGCTCGGACTCCAAGTATTCAACATAGGATTGCCAATTTTGTATTGCTGTGGTGACAAAGGCGAGATGTAGCGACATGGGGCTTAGGTGCTCCGATCCTTTGCTAAATCTTCCTTTACCTAGGGCCTCAATGAGGCGGGATTTTACATCCTTAGGGGGCGATATGTGAATACAAACCGAGGAGGAGTCCTCGTAGTCAAATCTTTGGTAAGATCCGATCTGGCGGACCGACCAAGGGTCATCGTTCGGCATGTCCGGGTCTACTCTGCCATGTTTTTCAACATGGACCATTCTAATGCAGATCTCTGGTGATAGGAGTGTCAGTGTGGGAGATATTTATGCTAGTTTAGGGGAGAGAATACCGGAGACGTAAGCTGTAGGATCTGTCTCCTTTGATTTGAATATGCATCTGAACGCAGCTGAGGACGATATCCGTTCCCGAGTTCGTCTCCCAAAAAAATGAACTACTCGTAGGAAGTCCGGGGAAACGTTATAGAAGGTCAGGAGCTTCCGGAGCATTTCTTCTGTTATCGGCAACTTGGCCCATGAATTCCCTGGCGTGATCGTGCTGGTAAGTGTTAATTTCTACGCAAATACACTCGGGCTTTGTGGCTGATGCTTTTTCTCTGTCTGGCAGACCTACAAGCATCTGAAATGGAATCTTCTATCCTCCTATAGTGAATAATTAGAGAGCGATGCTGAAATTTGATGGGTCAACTTGCAATTAACATATTCTCGAATGTCGTACTATTGGCTTTCCGCTGGATTAGGGGTACTGCCCAATATTCTCTATTAGCCGGACCCAAGGAATCTAGAAAGATGTGACTCATGGCATACGATTTACATCGGGAGTTTCAAGAGCATCCAATATTTCTATTGAAGCATCCGCAGAGCCACGAAATAGTCTCTCAGAGTCGCTGCTGAGGCTTTTCGAAAGTACTCTCCCATTCCGACCTAGGGTGTCGTAACCCGTTACTGTGCGGGGATACGTCTCCCATCCTTGGAAGGGCGAGGCCTGTGCCTTGGTGGGTTTGATATCTTGATTGGCAATTGAGGGACCGGGCTGAGCCTGTGTCGACTGAGGGTGGATATTTCCGTCAGAGGAAGTCGTGGGCATAGCGAGTGAAGGAATAGTGGAAAATATTGATCTTCCAGTGGATGAGGGGGCGAGGGTTGGTGGATCTTATCGGTATATCATTGTTGGGGGAGGCTGGGGGGAGAAGGGAGAACTATTATCCTAACAAACCTTGGACGACATAACATATCGTCTCATTGGCGGTTCCCCTATGGCCCGCCTAATTTCCCCGCCTGCGGGTTGCAGGGTACCGGCACCCATGTTGCATGAGAGGTTTGTTGCGAGAAGGCTCCGCCACACCGCGTGAAGCGGCATGCTTTGGGCTATTGTCTATAGCGTAGTGTAAATGTTATTAAAGAAAATATATTTTGTTGGTAAGTGGGTTACGGCACAATACAGTACCAGTCAAACAACTTCGTCCTCACGAACTCTCTAGGGGTATGGGTTCGGTGGTTTAGAACTCGGGGCGCGCAGTACCTTAGAGTATCATACTACCAGTACCCTAGTAATAAATTGGGCAAAATATACAGTTTATTGGAAAGACCAACTGAACTGTAGTAGTATCATAGTAGTCTGCTTTGGGGAGGGCTGGGATCTAGGGATGGTTTCGTTCTGTTGCGTTTCGCTGTCTGCCTGAAGCGCCAGCTATGTTATTAGCGCCGTGCATCACCCACTTTAGACAGAACTCTCAAACAAGGCCTGAGAGCTGGCTGCCCAGATTGATAAAGCGAGAGTATGATATTAAGGCGTACAGTTGGGACATTTCGAAAACTTCCTTCTGTTTCGATGTAGATGCCGCGATCTCCAACGATCTCTCCATTGTGTGTGCTATACTATTCGTAATGCTCGCTGGTTTTAATGCTTTCTTTTTCGTTCAAGCGCTGAGGGCACGGTTATGATACGATTGGGCAGGTACCGGTATAAACTCCGACGGATGATCTTCCGCAAGGCTTTGATTGGGGAAAGAGGGCACGGACAAGGGGTCATCATAACTTGACAACTGTGGTCTGTGAAGACGTCGAATTTGGTGCCTGATTTCCTCCGATGTAGCACGGTCAGTAGACCACGGAACATGGGGAATTTTTGCACTTTCAACCGCCTTTTTTTTTTGAAAATAAAATAAATCTACATGAAGCTTTATGTAGTGGAAGGGCACCCGAACCCCAATTAATTGCTGCCAGCTGTGGCTAATTCGCTCACTGGGACTACATGTTCTGACATTTTAAACCTCACTTGTGAAATGTGCAGTTATGGTAGGCCTAATAAGTCCTTATAAATTCACCGCTATCTGCTGCCCCGATGCGCTTCTCATTCCCCATGTGTGAGATGGGAGTTGAGAATAGCAACATAATGTAATTGGAATGAGTACAATTCAAATAATCCCCCAGAAACCAGAAAAACCGTAGGAAGAGTCTAATAAGCTGACGGGTACGCAGACTCTCTCCTACAATTTCTGGCACTATACCGAAGATAGATAAAGAAAGGCCAAAACCGCGAAAACATCAGGTTTCCGCCACCAAAGCTTCACGGTTTCACTCAGTCACTGTTTGGCCGAACGGACGGTGGGGGTAAAAACGCTTGCCTGGATGGCAGAAACAACTGATTTGTTTCTTTAAAACGATAGTTGCTCGATCTCTTCCTAAATGAGATGAATATGGAGTTTATCCCGTATTTGGTCAACAGAGTACTCACCTCCGTTAAGAGTCGTGGGACATTGAGACGATAGCTTTCGTCAATGATCTGGAGGGAGTTAGTCTTTCTGGCCTCAATTCATTCTGGATATTCCGGGGGGGCGGTGCCTCACCTCGATCTCGAAGTTTTCACCGAATAGTTGAGTCAAAAGCCGCATTAGCATATTCTTGCGAATATAGCGTCTCTCAATATGCTGTGTCCGATTGTTCATCTTGATAGGTTTGATCCTGCTGGGAGAGACCGAATCTCTTTTTTTTACCAATTTTTTTACTACGAAACTAGGATATTTAAACCTCCCTTCGGAAGCTAGAGGGAAAGAGGGAAACCGACAAAGAAGGAAGGTTTTTGCTCAATGCAATCTGACCCCGCTCTCTGCACTCCGCCGAATATCGCACGGTCAACCTTGCTCTTGAATGGATTGCCCTCCACGCGCGAGTGGTTGCCATGGCTGGGGCAATGGGTTGTGAATGGACAGGACAATTTGGAGCCGCGAAAGAGTTTTCCCGGCATATGATACGTGTTCGAGAGCAGTGCGTCTAGGGGATATGTTTGAGGCTAAGTTTGCCGTATCATATGAATGAGGATGATGCGGAAAGGCCGTTTCCTTGTCCGCTGGTGTTTTTCGTGCGGGTCGCTAAACTTGCTGGCTGTGGAGTTCAGTAGCATCTCCGATCTGTACAGTACCGGTATTGTTGGGGTAAAGTTTTTTTGACTCCGGTTGGCCATTAAGGCCGCGATCTCCTCGCCAGTTTGTCGAGTGGATCAAGTCCTTTAAGGAGATGCCGTGCATGCCTTGAGGCTGTCGCGTCAGTCTCAAAGAGAATGCCGATATAGTACGCTGTTCGTGGTTTTAGGGAGGAAGTAAGTGGAGGACATATCTTTAGACCCCAATGCTTTTATGTATGGAAAGTGCGTCCGTTCCCTCTCATCATACCCGGCGACACGATGGGGTGGCAAGCGTGATAACCCAAACCAAAAGTTAATAGGTTTTGGGGTTTGCGCCACACTCTCTACGAACTAAAAAGGATTAAATTTAATTATTGTAGGCTATGATATCTCAACCCAGGTTTTTGAGCAAGAAGATGGCAAGCCCCGAATAACGGCGAGAGAGGGAACAGCTCCTGTCAAAATTTATCAACCGCTATGAAAATTTTGAACAGGACCGCAGGGCCGGGGATACCGCAGCTCGCGTTCAAGTTTTATTTATTTATTTAACCCTGAATAGCGCTCGTGCGGTCCGATCCGCTCTCCCACTTTGTTGTATCATCCTGTGCGTACTTTATTATGTTATACTTGCCGTATGTCAACCTATGCTTGGAAATATGTGGGGTATGATAGTCTACGGTGCAAGTACAATTGTGACACTGGTAGTGGGGCACTGCGAGTGAAATTTGCATAGCCTTGGCGAGCTAGGGTCTAACACTGCCTCCGCAAGCTTTAACGTTTCGTCTAGAAAATCAGACTTTTGGGCCATGCTGGCCGCAGGTGAGAGCTCTGCTTCGAAATTTTTGCGACGGCCAGTATTTTTCGGCACTCCACGCGTGGCTGATTTATCTTGCTATCCGGGATACCGGTATTGGATATGGAGGGTTTTTTTTTATTGTAGAAAATATCTAGCGGACACTGTAGTTCACATTAGTTGGACTATTTGCCCGTGGCTTTTTGGATGACTGAGATGCGGAGGGATATATTTTGCTATTTACAGGTTTGCGTGGTGGTGGTCTGGGAACTCGCCCTAAAGTATGGTGAGGGATAGTATGATACTGTTGCTGCCTCCTGCTCTCGTACAAGCGCCTTTGGTTTGACAATACCTACCGGTAGGTTGAGTATAAACTCGAGCAAGTGCAATACAGTGCTGTATTCCAGTGCTGAATAGCGAGAAACGATCAAAGACACCAGTTTTATGAGGCGCAGTGCCAAGTAAAGTAACTTACAGCGCCGTAGTTGGGTTAGTGGAGGGGGATCGACAACTTAGATTAGCTACCCTACTGCATTCGCAGAGAAGTGGAACACTAGAAACTAGAGCACCGCTCCAGCATCACCGTAAAAACTCTCGAAATCCACTACGGTATCGCTACCAGCCCTGTAATCTCCAGGTTCAGGGATAAAAGCCCCCTGAGAAGGATTAACGTTCTGACACAGTATAAGATCAGCCAACAGGACGTGTTGGGCCTTGTTAACTGGCATCCACAGCTCTGTTAGCTTGTCAAACTAAACTTTGTCGCAGGTTGATTTCCGGTCATAAGCTGATAGCGGTAGTGGATTTCAAGAGTTATTATCGATGGGCGGCGCTTAGTTCAACGTCCAAGTTACACAATAAATGATAGTAGGCCTAACTCGGCATAACCTTTCAGTGGGGTAATCCGGCAAGGCACGATCCACGGGCCGCCTGAAAAACGGTTATTTGCAACCCCCGGGATATTATTTCGTGCGAGAAGACGGGCTGAAAGTATCCAACAGGGTTTAGTGGAATACGTACCGGTATATGGACGAACATAGCGAATCGGCACAGTGGTGATACAAGGCTGTTCAAATGTTTGTGTATCATTGCTAGTTTTACTTGTTCAAGCAGACGCATGTCAAAGCCTCACAATCGTGATTCCCCCCCTCCCCCCCAACATAACCACGGGGGATATGAGACTTGCCCTAAAGCCCAACAGGTTTATAACCATCTGGCTGACCCTGCCGTGGAAATTGGTCAGGCGCCTAACCTGAATCACATACGGCACCGGTATAATATCTGCCATCATCGCATTCCCTCGGCCCTGTCTGCATCGAAGAGCATAGTACAAAAAATACCCCACCATGTCAACTAACGCCAAACAAGCTGAGCTCCGGGAGCGAATATTCAATCAACGGCTGCCCACCTCTGTCGCGAGAGTGCTCTTCTTCCCGGATTACGCCTTGAAAGAGGTGCTTGACTATAACGTGGTTGCCGACGTGATTGCGGAGTCGGAAATCCCCCTTCATGATCAAAGTGGTGTTATTAAGGACATCCTCAACGGCGCTCAGAAGATATTTTGCATCCTGGTGTGCATCCGGCAAGTAAATTATATGCACTTACTCCTTCGGTCTGGGATCGGGGATGCTAAACTCGCTTTATCCAAGGAAGATTTGCTAGCTTCCGATCTTCCAGCACCTGTTGTTGATGAGTTTTGGGGGCAACAGTGGGAGTTTATAGCTCCTATTTTCAAGAGCCGTGTTCAGAAATTAGACTCATCTTGTATATTACCTTTTAAAGAGGAGCGGGTTTTGGGGGAAGGTGGCTATGGGGCAGTCACGAGAGTGGTTCTCTACCGCTCTCATCAAGATCTAGTGTCTGATAGCCTTGGAGATACTGTAGGTCTCGATATTCAGGAACCACTACCCGTAATTAGTGCTAATGTTTACTTAGGTTGTTGTTGCACGCAAGAGTATCAAGCGCGTTTCTACGAAAAAAACCGAGAAATATTTTGAAAGTGAACGAGCGCCCCTTGAGTTTCTAAAAACTCGTGGCCATCCCCACATCATCGAGTTGCTCGGATCATATTCCCAGGCCGATGGCTACAACTTTTTCTTCCCTTTGGCCGAGGGCAGCCTTAAAGACCTTTTTGATAAAGGGAAACAGAGCTTCGGGATAGACACTGAACACTTTTATTCATCAATCGTAGGCTTATCCTCAGCGATAAATCACATACACAACTTTACATACGAGATGAGTGGAAAGAATATGAACTTCAAGGGCTACCACCACGACCTCAAGCCTGGTAACATTCTCATCCGGCAAGGGAAATTTATTATCGCCGACTTTGGACTCTCGAAGTTCAAGGCCGATGCCGGCACTTCCTCCACCCTTCACAAGGTGGGCACGACAGCATACCTTCCTCCGGAGGCGGCTAACCTAAACCCGGAAACAAGCTTTGAGGACTTGATGGTTGGTCGGGGTGTTGATATTTGGGCCTTTGGTTGTATTCTTGCTGAGATAGCAACATACTTACTTCGTGGGTCCGAGGGTGTTAGTGAATTTGGCAAAAGAAGGACAACCAAGGTTTCTGCGAGTATGAAAGATGACTCGTTTCATGCTCATGGCGAAGTTAAAGAGGAAGTTAAGGAATGGCTGGGATCCCTAAGGGCCACGGCAGAAAGAGGAAGTGACCCTCAAATCACACGATTGATACAGGTTGTTCAGAAGGCACTTATACCCGACCGTAAGAAACGGCCAACTGCACGGGTTGTCCTGGAGGAAGTTACAGTGCTCGATCCAGAGGCAGCTATAAATATGGAATTGTTTGTCACACAGGAGAGAAAAACGTTACCACCATCTCCACCCATATCTCCAGTAGGCTCACCTCAATTCCGGCCCCAAACCACATCACCCGTCAGTGGAGCGTCAAGAGACTACCATGGTATATATGTCCTAAGCGAGGGCACTCGCGACCCAGAATTGCAAATGGAGTATGTAATATACCCGACTGTTTTAGGTTTGTCTAACATCCATGAGAATTAGTGTGGTAGCCGTTCACGGACTTAATGGAGGCCCGCATACTTGTTGGCAGGGAGGTTCGGGGTCTATATGGTTGAGGGATTTCCTGCCATCAGATGGAATGCACCTTCCTCGCATTATATCCTATGGCTACGATTCCGAGCATCTGTTCACCCACCTTTCCAAAGCCAATTTGGAGAGAGAAGCGGATAATTTCCTACGCCGAATTCAGCGGAGGAGAGAAGCCGAGAAGGTATGGGCGCTCAATTATGCTGAACTGGTCAAGCAGACTAACAAACAAAGGCATCCACTAGGCCCATAGTCTTCCTTGCACATAGTGTAGGCGGGCTTCTTTTGAAGCAGGTATGAGTTTTCCCATCATCTGATACCCTAGACGATGGCTAACCACCTCTCAACAGGCGATTTTACTAGCGGAGGAAGGTGACCAATACCAGGACCTATTCAAATCTATATGTGGTGTTACCTTCTTTGGAACTCCTCACCGAGAGCACGGGATTCAGTATACTATGGGGGCATGTCTGCGTAAAATTGCTAAAACAGCTTCAGTTTCAGAACAGAGTCGAGAACTTCTTAGGGAGAATATGGGCGATAACGAGAGGCTCCTTAAGATGGTGAATCACTCATTTAAGACTAAGGTTTGCATACCTGGGGGCAACCTTCGGGTAGTCAGCTTCTACGAAACTAAGCCCACGCCAGGATTGGGGGTGGTATGCTCCAATTACTTTGCACATCGCTCTATAGCCCAGAGGCTGATCATGAACTATATACAGGTCGTTGATGAATATGCTGGCACTATGGGACTAAATGAGGGGAACGAAGACGTATGCGGTCTCGAACTAAGTCATCCAGACCTGTGCAGATATTCTTCCGAAACTGAGCCTTCATACAAGGCAGTCTTACGCCGAGTCCTTTACTTGATTAAGATCTCTGCGGATGAGTATAGTTCGAAGAAAGCAAGGCAGCTAAAGCAAGAGGTGCCATATATTAATAATGGCAATTCTTCCCCATAGGAATATACCTAGTCCGCCCTAGCTAACGTAAGCACTCTTACAGATCAACGGTTCAGCCCGGAAATACACGTCAACAACATTATACGCCAGTTACAACAGTGGCCAACGACACCACAACTGACACAGCATTCTAACATGACATTACCACTCCAGCTCACCACGACACCAACACCCACACCCCGCATCCAAACCAAACCTCCCCAACCACCCCCACACACTCTACCGAAAAAGAAACAACCCCCACCGCCACCATCACCGCAACCCCAAACCCAAGCACGCACAACCCCGCCCCAACAACCCCAAAAGAAATCCCAAACCCAGAGCAGGACCAGCATAAACGCCATCGAGGAGAGGTTAGCAAAGGTCAACCGGAATATATCCAGCATAGGAGCGGACCTAGCCGCCCGCCAAAAGGAACGCAAGGCCTTGAAACTGCGGCGCCAGGAGCGCGGCGAAGAGTGGTTCTCTAACGAAACCAAGAGCATAGACAAACGCATTACGGCACTAGAAGCGCGTCGGACTGAGGCACGTAGAGAGCTCGAGAGGCTCAAATCAGGATTGGCTGGCGCGCGGACGGCGCACGGTCACTAGACTACGTAATTGTCTGGAGGGGATATAGTGGGGGCTCGCAGAGTTTACAGTCGATGAATGTAGAGTTTGATGCACTATACAGATTACCTGCGGGGGGGGGGGGACGAAGCCAGATGTAAATTGGTTACAAATTTAAATTTACTGATTTAGCCCGCCAGTGCACTAACCCCCCAGCGAATAATCTCCTACCCGCTTTTCTGAAATGATACCAAGTTGCGGCCTTCCAAAAACACTAACCAAAACCCCCCCGAGTGAGATTTTATAAACTTTGGCCGCAGTTGCAAAATACCCCTCCAGCGACGACGGAAGAAGGCCTTCACACTACGCGTGTGATAGAAGAAGGATCAGGGAGTAGCGGCACAATATGATAGACAGAAACCGATCTCCCCTTAAATTAGTCGTTCCTCGAAAGCTCAAGTAGTCCAGATATATTATATCATCCCATTGATCCAACCCAACACAATCCGGTAACTCCCCCCCCCCCTCTCGTAGAAAAGGAATGAGGCTGGGAAGACAAGCAGAAAAAACAAAGAAAGAAAGAAAAAAAAGAAAGAGGGAAGAAAGGAGGGAGTCGAACCTCTGATAAACCCGTATTATAATATCATACACCCCACAAACACCAAATCTGCACCCAGACAAAGCCGCGAGTGACACATCATGACTGGCTGGACCGGCAGAACACAAACTGATCACCGCGGCGTCAGCTGAAGAAAGCACATCCCGCCGACGGCCAGACGGATAGAAAATCGGGAGAGTAGAGAGAGACAAAGAAAGGAACCTACCCCACACCCCCCCCCCCCCTCCCTGCGCCGCATTAATTATTACTTATAACTCTTCAATTCAGGTATTTTAGCCTTGTGCTATACTGCTACGCGTCACATTAGACTATGTCAATAATATTCGCATCGATGGCGGGTATGAATGATAGACGGCTTGGGAAGGGAGCTCGGGTTTGCGCTTCTTCTTCTTGCTCCTAAGGGTGGGGTTCTAGGATGTAGTTATTAGGTTTTATCATACTCGCATTATAAGTATGATAGGTGTTGTATTTTCAATGTATTATATCATATGTAAGAGTGGACGCGGTAGTGCTATTAGTGGTGGAATGGTGACAGTGGTAGTAGTAGTAGTAGTAGTAGTAGTAGTAGTAGTGGGCGCATGAGTTGGAAGTTGCAGATATTGTATCATACTTCCACGATACCTCCTCCAAGCAACAAGATACGGTATTCGGATGTTGCTCACAGTTACGCAAACCTATAAAAGTTAAGACTTGGTAATTCTATTATGGCTGACTGGTAGTAAGACTAAAGCCTACAAGCCCCCCCCCCCCGGTAAAATCTAGAAATGACGCAAAGTAAATCAGCATCCTAGCATAGCAAAGTAGGACACCCCCATACAGAAAAAAAATTCGAGCTCCATCTCACTTTCATCCGTCCATCCATCCATCAATCAACCAATCAAAGCAAAAAAGCAAGCGAATAATCCAATGCAAAAGTTAAAGTACGGGTGCGAGTGATTCAAAACTACGTAATATATTATGCTATTTACTGAACAACGGTTTTTTTGTCCCGCAACTACCAGCTCCCCCTAAAGAAACAATTATTCGTCTAACCTTGAGCGGATCACGCCAGCAAAGGAGGGAGAGAAAACTCTAGAGGGAAAACCGAAGCTAACAAAACAAGAAAAATATAAAAAAGGGCCAACGAAAGAAAAACCACTTTTGATTGCGCCGATGAACATTGACCATTTAACGTCAGAGAAAAAAATAATCAAATGCAACCAGAAAGAAATGCTAATGACAATGGTGGTGTTAATGTTGATCAAGAGGCTTTGTTGCTTTTTCTTGTTCAATTCTCCTACATTACCACGACGTGAGGATCAGTGTCACTACTGTCATCTTCTGTCGTTTCGATAAGTGTCCCGGTTCCCATAAAGGCTCTCTTGGCCATCTCTTCTAGAGCGCCCAGTTCTCCGCTCGACTCGCACATCTCGCGGAAGATGCTGTCTTTCTTCTGCAGGAGGCTGTGCGGATGATCGAATTCTTTGACTTCTCCTTGGTCGAGAACGAGGACTTTGTCGTAGAATATGATCGAGTTGAGACGATGGGCGATGGTGATAGTTGTAGACTTTAGTTCATGGATTGTTGCTTGTATTTTGGTGTCAGTTGAGTAGTCGATTGAGGCCGTGGCTTCGTCCATCAGCAGCACTACTGGATCCTTAAGGAGCGCTCTTGCAAGGCATAACAATTGCCTAAAATCACACAATCAGTTCAACTCCGTAGTGTAAAGTTTGGAGCTACCGTACTTTTGGCCTTGGGAAAGATTGTTCCCGGATTCAGCAACAGGACTTTGCAAATCAAGGAACACATTCTTATTGAGGGTAGAATCGTCTCCAGCGACCGGGGCAGCCGCTTCTGGTTCCTCATTAATCAATTGCACACGTTTCAAAGCTCTGAAAATCTCCCTATCGGTATAGACGCTGAAAGGATCCAGATTACTCCTGATCGTCCCAGTGAAAAGGGTAGGATCCTGAGGCACCAAGGTGATGGACTGTCTGAGATCCTGCAGTCCGATCGTAGATATATCGATACCATCAATCACGATCTTACCAGTTTCCGCCTCCAAACTCCTGAATAATGCAAGTGCCAATGAACTCTTTCCAGCGCCAGTCCTCCCCACAATACCTACCTTTTCAAGTGGCTTGATGCTGAAAGTGGCGTTCTTCAGCACCAAATCCAAATCCGGGCGATAACGGGTTGAATAATTTTCAAAAGTTACACCACCCTTCTCGGGCCAAGTGCTTGTTGGCCTATTGTCAGGGATTATATCAGCAGCTTCTTGGTGCACCTTAAGATATTCGCGGACTCGCTCGACTCTGAAAAAGTAACGGTTAGCATCGCTAAATAAAGTAGTCATTGAAATACGTACGAATTCATATTTTGTTCATTCATCGCATAAAGTCGCACAAACCATAGTACGTTATCGGTAAATGTAACAGCATATGTGAGTGAAAGGCCAGCCAACCCTGCGTCAATTTTGCCAGCGTTAAGAACCACAAAGGCTCCAGCAAAAAACGAGACCAATGCCCCGACTATATCAACCCTGAAACTAAGCCAGCGATTGCAAGCCCACAGATAGAAGAAAGGACGATGGTGATTGTCTATCTTTGAAAGATTGTCTCTAACAAACCGTCTCTCATCACCATAAGCTCGGATGGTGGAAATTCCACTTAAAGTTTCGCCGAAGTGTTGATACAGAGGGCTTCTCTGGATTGATTCCAATCGTTTCAAATCCCTTGAAGCTCTCAAGTAAAATGAACCAATCAACCAGTAGAGCAAAGCGATTACCGCCGCGGGGCCAAGGAATCCAGGTGTGATGAATGAGATGAGGAAAGCAATGGCGATCACTGATGCTAAAGAATGAATCATACCCAAAGCAACAGGTGCAACCTCTTGATCAACTGCTTCCATATCTTTAGAGAACCTGTTGATAATCCGCCCAAGTGGAGTCGAATCAAAGAACCTAAACTTAGCCCTCATTATGTTATATAATAGTTGATTGTGAATATTCTTTGAGGCAACCAAGCTGCCATAAAACACAACAGCCTCTCGGAAGAACGAAACAAGCGTGTATGTGAAACCTATGAGTGCATAGATCCCCAGATAGTAGACTAAGTTGACGTCATCGGTATTGTCGGCGATAGTGACAGACTCCGGCAAGGAGTTGTAGGAGAGCGGCCAAACGCAAGACCCAGAAGAGAAACAACTTCCAGAATATCCGATAGAAGAAGCAGGTGCGTTGTGGGCACTGACAATCAACTCGGGAGACTCAGCAGACTCATATCTGAGAGCCCATTCTCGAATCCAGACCGCCGTTCCGATGGAGCCAATTTGTTGCGCCAAAAAGGTAATTACGACAACGATCCAGTACCACCACGGGCCCATGGACCTGAGATACAAATAATAAACTCTCCAATCAACACTACCAAGAGCCTTCGTCTCTTCTCCTGAGATCTTGTCTTTCTTCTTGGCAGCAGGCTCGTTACCATTGGTGCCTGGCTTTGCAAGACTGGATATTTGGGCTTTTCCATTCATTGGCGTTTCACCAACATAAGAGGGTACGCGAGAAGGCATTTGTGAATGCTGTTTGGATCTAATCCCTGATTTGAGAAGTTCGTCATTTCCAAGAACTCCAGATGCAACAACAGTATCTGGGCTGCCTTGCATTATTACTCGGCCATTATCGAGCACTACTACACGCTTGGCCCCGGGGACACAAAGGGCAACATTATGAGTAACCAAGATGCAAGTTCTGCCTGTCATTAGAGGACCCATGATACAATAATCGTAGATCCATTTCGAAGTGTGAGAGTCAACCGCCTAAACATAATTTAGAAAATATCCGATGGTCAGGAGGCTTGATAAACTTACGCTTAGACAGTCGTCAAGTAAGATATGACGAGAGTTCGAGTATAATGCTCTAGCAAGCGATATTCTCTGTTTTTGGCCTCCTGACAGTGTTATACCCTTCTCACCAACCTCGGTCTCGTCGCCATGATCCAAGATTTTCAGATCACGCTCCAAAGAACACGCTATTAGTACAGCATGGTACCTCTCCTCGTCATAGGGGCTAGCAAACAGAATATTGTTCTTGATCGTGTCGTTGACCAACCACCTACCGAATTGTTAGCAACCTAATAGCCGCCAATCCATACCAATGTCGAAACTTACGCTTGCTGTGCGCAGTATGCTACAGATTCTGTCAATCCTGTAACCGGATCTGGAATCAAATCTTCTCTACTATGAGCTCCCGGAAGATGTACACTAGCCGAGTAAGTAATTGATATTGCCAAGTCTCCAGATTAGGAGACACCTACCTTCCCTTGATGTGCGTCATTTCACCAAGCAATGCCATCAGCAAGGACGTTTTCCCAGATCCTGTCGGCCCAACGATAACATTCAGATATCCCGGAGCAAATTCAACATTCAAATCCTTCAATTGGAAAGCTGATCCCATTCCCTTGTTTTTAATCTGTTTTTTATTGCCCCACGAGAAAGTAGCATCCATGAACCCAATCAAAGGAGCGTTCGGATCCGTCTCGTCCGGCTGCTTTAATTGATGATACTTTTCTGTCTCCTCCTCTGACAAGTATTCTTCGACACGGTCGATGGAGACCTTAGTCTGTAAAACATTGGTAATCATATCTGCAAGTTGGTCAAGTGGGACCCGGAGGACGTTGAATAAGGACAATGCCGTGAACGCAATTGGAGAATCGAGTGCCTTCCCCTCGATAAATGTGTAACAGAAGAAACTGAGGAAAGTGATAAGGATTGGAGATCCGTACCAAAGAGAGGCAGCTATAGCCCACAAGATATACCTGTTCCTTAGCTGTACGAGCTCGGCGGACCTAGATCGATCTACAACCTGAGCAAACCGTGCTTCCCAGGCGAAAAACTTGATAATCCTAATATTCTGAAGGACTTCGTTTGTGGCATGAATCCTCTCATCGGTAGCCGCCATGATCTTTTTCTGAATTTCACTGAATCGACTGGAGATGAAATAGTTAATAGGAAGGAGGAAAAACATGACAACGATTCCTGCAATTGAGCTCCAACCAAGGATCTGGTATAGAAGAAATATAGCTATCGCCACTTGCACCGGAACACCCGCAACCTAGTTCGGTTAGTATACACTTTGGTCTCACGGGATCTATAATCGCATACCAAAAAGTGTAGGTAAGCGCAAACTTCTGCTACTTTGAATGAATCAATAGACATCAGGTTGATGATCGCGCCAGCGTTTGCCTGCTCTCCATTGTCTTCGGTCACAATAGTCCTGCCTTCACTATCTTGCTCTCCCTCGTTTTTCCCCCTTGGTCCTAACGCGCGGTCTGCCCCGGCTGCTGCTCTCCTTCGGAGAGTCTTTGCATAAATCTCACCAACGATCACAGAATGTAGACGGATACAAATCCTCCGACCGATGTAGAGAGCTTGGCCGCTACCAATTGCTTGGATAGTTGCAGTAACGAAAAGCAATACCACAAACAACCATGCAACATTCTTCGGCGTATCCTCTGGCGACTTTACATACTGCAAGATAATTCGCAACAGCAACGTAGGCGCAAAAGTGAACATTGAATAGAAAACCGCCCAAGCAGCCTGTACCGCAAGTTCGCGCTTAAAATGTTTCGCCAATGTCCAAGCCAGTGTATGTGCTTTTCTGTTCAAACAATTAGCATCCAAACTTGTACGACTTCACAGGCAATGTCACATACTTGGTTTGGCGATAAGTTGACAAAACTATAACAGCGATATCATCATTCCGGAGATTCCAGACGTCGGGGAGCTCAAATGGCTTCCAATAGCCCTTCCAGATCAGAGGGTCTATCCAACTAAAGCTTGCCAGAGAGAAGAGAGAGGCCAGCGGTTCTCGGGAAGGCTCAAGCCCATCCATAATCTCTTGAGTAACCACTTTATTCCCCGCACGGCTAGTCACAGCTATGATACACAGAACAGAGACCAATGCGAACCGAGTTATTGCTAATGCTTGCGAAGCGGTAGATTCCGGGTGAATCAAGGCAGAGCGGAAAGATACAGCGATCAAGAGGAAGTTAAACATATACAGAAACGATGTATGATACCAGAGGCGATGCAAGTCATATGATGGGGATCGTAAGAAAACGAGCCGGAGGGTGGCAAGAACGAAGATGTAAGCCTATTTCCATTAGCATTGACAAATCTGCAGTTGGAAAATGTCTAGACTGACCCAGCTAATCAGATTCGCTATGGAAGGGAATCCTTCGACATGCCCGATAGCTTCCGCGTTCATTGCGACATCGGCGATGGAAATTCCCAACAGCCCTAAAACTGCCAACTCTTCACAAACGACGAGCGCAATCTCCCCATGAGGTCTGTCGGTCTTCAATTCAGGTCCAGTAGCTCTGCTAATTGTATGTCTCAAACTCAAGTGTTCAGCAAATTCGTCATCATCCTCATCTGTATCATCATCATCATCATCATCATCATCATCATCATCATCATCGCAATTATTCGTAGGCACCCCAAAGGCATTATCATAAGTTGGAAGCTGGCGATACTTTCTAGAACGCCAGAAATTGATTTTCCCAGGCGCTGCGGAAGATAAGAACCAGAAGAGAGAAATTCCGGTCAATATTAAGGGTAATAAGAATTGGACGAAACTGTTGCCCAAAATTAGCGGAAGAAAGTTAGTCGCTCGCAAAAACAGTTATTCCATTGCAAAAAATGAGATTAAAAATTAAAAGAAATTAGAATTCGACTTACTCTCTCCTGACACAAGGCGTAAAATCGTCACCTCTCCAATAAGGTGACTTGCATTGTAGGAAATGCATTCCGAGACAGATCCTCGGAGAATTGGTTCCGTTTGCCCAGAGGTGGATTTATTGACGTGAAATAGCCTGCCACCGACTCCAGGCTATTCAATACCGGTAGAAGGGAGTGAGGTCAGAGGTTCCTAACCCTGCTAAATTGAGGGCCGGTGGTAACAAGGTGCGGTTGCTCGGGAGAGTAGACGACAACGTGAGTTCCTTGGTTGCAAAGAGGTGAAGAAGGAAGGGACTCTACGAGTAGGAGCTTGTTGCTATCCGAGAGAAGAAAAAGGAAAAGAGGAAGGAAGGGACGGAAAAAAGAGATCTGGCGGAAAAAGAAACTTGTCTTTCTTTTCTAGTACCGTATTCCTCTTCAAGCAGTTTTCGTATTTATTTGTTTTTTTTCTTTGGCCCCTCAGTACTAGTAGGTGCAGGGAGTCAGATAACGGAAACTGCGAGCGCTTGAAGCAGACCGCCGGTATGTATCAGGAGAGTATTAAGCCAAAGAAGAAAGAAAAGGTTGAGTCACGGAGACGACGGCGAACAATGCAGGAAAACGGGCTGGAAGGGGCTTGGACAAGCAGAGGCATGAGAAAGTAAACTTCTGCGATGGGGGTCTTCTAGAGCTACCAGTATTGCATGATGCCGGTATATTAGTAGGATCAACCACGATAAGATCAGCTAAAGTTATTGCAATAAAGTTAACCTCAGACCCCAGACTTCAACCCCTCACAGTGGTTCTCTACCTCTACACTCATCTTCCCCATAGATCATGGTATAGTATCGTATAGCACAGGGCCCCTTGCATCCTTCCTTACTATGATATCCAGATGAAGTGGCTACCGCACCGCACGGTACTCGAGTACTAGTACTAGTACTTGGGGGTAGACAAAAGTCGGGCGCACCCCATATACGGTAACCCTGGCTTTCCACCATACAAACCCGTTTTGTGGCATTTTTTTGTAAGGGCGACAAAAGTCGGGCGCACCCCCAGATTAGGAAATAAACCCAGACATTTCGTGGTACCGCGCCCGACTTACCCTTGAGCCCGAGTACAATGGGGAGAGGGTTCAAACCAAAATTAGACATATCTTGCCCTGTCGCCCATGCTCATTCATTCCCCATACTACTCGAGTATAATCGGCTGGGGAAGGCCGAAGAGAGCGACGCAAAAGCAAACCTTTCTCCCAGTCAGAGGGCACTTTTCCCAATACGTCATATTTCGGGTGCGGCATGCGGCCGCCACGCACCACCGAAACAAAAACAAAAATTCCCTTTCAATCCACCAACCACAGTAACTCATTGTAACCGAGACACCGTTTCCCGCAAACTGAAACCGTAGCCCGGCGGAGATCCCTTTCTTCCTCCGACAGGGTCAAAAAAAGTCAGCCCCGCCGGTAAGGGTAACAAGTATCATAACCTACAATAACTTATCCCATACACTACGAGTACCAGGGATTACACTCGAGTACTCGAGTACTCGTACATACCGGTATCATACCGGTAGATTGGCTTTACAATTTCTAGGCAGCGCGAATTGAGCGCTTGAGCAGGCAGGGCTTGAGTCTCCGCGAATCCGTCGGCAGATACCGGTACAGTATGCAAGAAGCTAGGCTTCCGAGGCCACCATACCATCGGTACTCGCCAGTGTTGGCGGTGACCAGGGCTGATGTATTGACCGGTCCTTACCATGACTATGGTCAGTGACGAGTGGTCAGTGAAGGGGGGTGATGGGGGGTGATGGGGGTCAGGGTTTCCTTGGCATACTCGCAATTAGAGAACTGCTTTTTGTTACCAAGATTTGATTTATTCAATCACAATACCGGTATTGCCTATGAGCGGGTAAGGGAAAGAATGGCAATTTATCTTGCTTCCAAGAAAACAAATTCAAGAAAACAAATTCACAAAACTATAGAATTTGATGCGACTCAAGCTTTGCCTTCAAACCATAACTCTAACCCCTGCCCTGATCAGTCTTGACCACTGGTCATGGCATTGGGGGGTGACCGGTGACTACCTGATTTTATGGATGACCAGTGGTCACTGCCAACACTGGTACTCGCAGCAGGCAAGAAGTATTCGATATCAGGGGTGGTGAATTTGTAGTAAGGGCCCTCAGATACTCGAATCCGCACGGATTTTTTTTGCCATACCGGTATACCGGTATTTTGTCAGTCCCCGTTATCGGATACTTCTTACCTGCTGAGAGTCCACAGGATGCGCCTCCTCCGAGAAATGCCAGAGTGTAACTGATCCACCGCATAACACAAAGACTTGAATAAACCCGATACGGCAATCCCAGCCATTCTCCGTCAAAAAATATATGGGGAGGCCACTCACCGCCACCGCTACGAGTACTTTTGAACCTCATGCGGCATTGATGTAAGGTGTAAATTTAGGTACGTCGTTATCGTGTCCCGTGCCGTTACGGTGCGTGGACAGTATCATACGGTAGTCTACTCCATCGTACCCACGACCCTTTTTTTCCTTTCCCCCCTCAAGATTCTTTTCGCCTCATCTCGTGATATGGTACCGGTAGGTTACCTTCCTTTTTATGCTTATCCTATCGGCTAAAGTAGCATTCATGGATACGCACGGCACTGGTACACTTGCTTTCCCAAAAACCCTGCCGAGCCTCTCCTGTGTTACCATGACTCAAATCTTCATATACCAGTAGTCAATTGCAGATTCCACCCGGCAGATCGCCAGAAACCCCACCCGAATGAGCTCCTGAAGAGTTCATTGTTGAAGAGCAACAACAAAATTGGTATCACCTTAAAACAGCCGACTTAAATATCTTAACATATGACATATCATCTTGATATCCCAGTCATCCGTACTGAATTCCTGCCGAGCAAAAATACCAGTATGCCAAACTAAATAACGTCCTCCTGCAACCACGTATGTAAGGGTTTGATATCCCAAAACAGAACTCTGTTCAGACCAGACGGGAGAAAGAAAGAGGAAAGTGTGTTAACGCAAAGAACTGTCATCACAACGCAGAAATCCCTCACAAACTAAGTTCTAGGTCTAGCTACAGGTTCCCAAGAACCAACCTTCGGCTTTGTCCTATTGCCTCAGTTAGTATCAATCTTTCTTGGGCCTAAAGACACTTAATGGCGCTTTTGTCACACACGTGGAGTAAGGCTTGTATGCACCCTGACTAAAAGTCAGATTGGGGATGTGCTCTGAGTTTTCCCAGGGTCTAATTTCGTGCTTCAGAACAGGTTCGACCCTCGGTGGTTTGTCGACCATATAAGCGAGCCAAGCATGCCTGGTCCCTTCGTCAATTCAAGATACCGGTACTAGGGGACGCAGCAAAACTACAGATAACCTACCATCCGGGCTCAACATGCGAGCTAAATTTTCGGACATCCTGTCAACAAACCTCTGACTCAAGAACGCACAAGGTTTGCCAGCTGGGAATAGCTCACGCATCGTATTCCTTCCACTCCTTGTAATCAACCCATTTCGTCCTCACTGCAAGTTATGAATCACCGAACATCAGCCTCCTCTCCTACCAGCAAAGTTTTCCAACATTCAGGATCTTCCACTCACGCGGCAACTCTTCTTCGTTATTCTCATAGAATTTGTTTCCGAAACGATCTGTGCCGACAAGAGTTCCGGCCTTGGTATCACCTGTAATATTGTCAATTGGATCTCATTACCTCCACCCAGGTTGAGGCACTGTTATACCAATGCGCTAGGGGAAAAAACTAGTTAGTAAACAAGATACCGCGAGATGAGGCTCGGAGGACAGTAGAGAGGCACCATACGTTCATCTGGTAGACATATTGGCGTGGGCCGATTCGGAAAAGGTACTTCAGGGTCCTTGTAAGTGTCGACATCCTTGCAGGTAGGCTGGTAAAAGCCCTAAGCCTCCGGTGCTGCTGCTGAGAAGAAGAAGAGATGAGGAGGAGGAGAAATCATGGAGGGGGCGAAATACCTTCGATGGCGTGCAGCGGTCCGGCTTGGTTGATGCTGGGAAGCGAGGTCTTAGTCTGAGATGGAGGCCCGCGGAAGTTACCCTCCCACAAGTGACCACCGCTTTAACTATGTGCCTCCAAATTTTCAATTGAGCCACCAACTGAATTGTTGATTCCGAAACTTTTGACAGCTGCATTAAAGCTCCCTAACCAATCACCAAGAAAGTTGTTCGATATTTCAAGGAAGTCATTCATGATAGTCACAACTCTTCGAAATTCCTTCCTGCGACCAGCAGTCTGCTTGATGCGCTGCCGTCCTTGCGTTCATCCTCGAAGGTCTTTTTCATCCTTTAATTCAACCTTATATCCCACTGCTTCTATTTCCTCCCCCACCTCCTCGGTCCTAGGATCTCTCACTGGAGAGCTAGATAGACTCGCCCCCAGATTTGAGATTCAGGCAAACCAAATACGCATCATAAAAACCCCCGGCGAATTTTATTCAGTTCTTAAGGTAATTGGTTAGTTCCAAGTACTTGCATGTAATCATCCTGGTATAAAAACACTCGATTGACCATGTGAAACAGGATCGGATATTGAAAGCTGAAAACCGGATCTTTTTGTCCACATTATATATTGGGAAAGCAGAGCATGAGCTTGTACGTCTTCAAGAGCCCCAAGTCTCCACGTCTACAAGCATTCTCTTACGGACAATTCTTCAAGATTGATACACTGAGAGAAGCCCTTCGCCGTCAGCCTAAGCTGAAGGTTTCAATATTGTCTGATGCATTAAGAGGGACCCGTGAAACCCCAAATCCATCTTGTGCATCACTTCTGGCACCTTTAGTCTCTGAGTTTGGTGCAGACCGGGTGGAAATTCGGATGTATCACACACCAAACTTGAGGGGATTAAAAAAGAAGACAGTACCTAAGAGGCTCAATGAGGGATGGGGTTTGCAGCATATGAAATTATATGGTATCGATGATGAGATTGTCATGTCTGGGTATGTCGTATCTCAGCCAATTTCTATATTCTAGATAGCCTCAGCTCATCTAGATGGTAGTGCGAATCTCTCAACAGATTACTTCACCAACCGCCAGGATAGATACCATATATTCTCCTGCCCGAACCTAACAGGTTACTTTGCTGGAATACACCACGCTGTGTGTTCAATTAGCTACCATATTCTCCCAGGTCCCAAAGAGCAAGGAGGATACACACTCGAATGGCCAGAATCCAATCCAGCCCCGATGCCTACAGAAGAGCCCAAGGGATTTCAAATCGCAGCAACTTCCATACTTGCGCCTTTGATAAGGCCGAAACTTACCCCCCCAAAACCACCTTCATCTGCCCCTAAAACTATTGTATACCCACTTGCTCAATTTACTCCCCTTCTCTACCCGCAAGATACTTCGACAGAACATCCAGCACTATCTTCAGTTCTACAGCTCCTATCTAGTGAGGCTTTTGCAAATTCAAGGTGGGTCTTCACCGCCGGATACTTCAATATCCATACGCAACTTAAGAAGTTGTTATTAGCCTCCAAGTCGGTGGAGGGAATAGTCGTGACAGCTGCGCCGGAAGCGAATGGTTTCTACGGCAGCAAGGGTGTATCTGGGATGTTGCCAGCTGCATACACTTTAATGGCAAGGCAGTTCCTGGACGATGTAATAAAGGCAGGAAAAGGTGACAGTATTCTATTGAAGGAATGGAAGAGAGGCACAATTGGAAAGGATCCGGATGCTTGGACTTATCATGCAAAAGGTATTCTTATAGCCCGACATGATATGTGGATAGGCATCTAATCAGGTAGCCAGGCATTTGGATATCGTTGCCCAATGAAGCAGATCCAAGTATCACACTTATAGGGTCGTCAAATTATACAAAAAGATCTTATTCCTTGGATTTGGAAACCAACGCACTGGTGGTAACGGAGGACGAAGGGTTAAAAAAGGCATTGGGTGAGGAAGTCGCTTGGTTGCAAGATAATGCTCGTACTGTCACGATGCAAGATTTTGAAAGGACGGAAAGAAGAGTTTCATTGAAAGTGAGGTTAGCGCTGTGGATTGTAAAGGCTATTGGAGGGCAGTTGTAATCTTATGTCGTACTCGGGACGAGATCAAATGTCCGCAAGCTGCAACCAAATACGCACAAACAGCAACAGGCTCCATGTAAATAGAGAAACTCCGAGATCTGTCTAATAACCTCACTCAAGTCCCTTCAACCCCCTTCAACCCCCTCCCCTTATTTTTACAATCTTAGAGTTCGCCATTACCGGCCGTCGCCCACGGACATTTAGCCTCGCCCCAAGCACTATCCTCTGCAAAAAAAAGACCAATCCGATCACCTGATAATCCATCTAATCTGAGCTATCCACGAAGTAAGGGGAAAAAAAATTCACCTTTGAAAGGACAAGAAGGGGGGTGTACCGGTGAATCTGGTGGAAAGGAACTATGATTTTAGAATTAAGATAACTATAGAACGAGGACGGCAAAGCGCTTATAACTAGCTTTATATGTATTAGGACACGAAAACCTATGATCAAAAATATTTGCTCAGCTCTGTCGTACTCCTTTAATCCTTCTACTCTGTTTCCTTTCTGCATATCAATAATAAAGCATGGCTAGAGGGCTGGGGGGGCATGAGAAAGGGAAAGTAAAACAGCAAAAACAGAGTTAACAAATATCCCCGATGCGGAAACCGCAAAAGAAAGCTTCTGGCAAGATCCCCACATTACTCAGAGATAGGTGTTATCCAGCTCCAGATAGCAGACTAGCTATGAATGTAGCAAATCGTTTCCAACTACCTAGAGATCTCAAGTGTGAGACCCCTACCGTAAGAACTCTAAAATTGAACCTCGAATCGACACCGGACGTTGGAGTTGCCTTTGCTGGTAAGGTCCGGCACTTTTTTATTTTTTTGGTCTTAAGTTGGGGCTGAGGCAGTTAGCTTTCCCAGTGCTTTTCCCCCCCCCTTATGCAAGGGAATTTTGGACATCCTAGCGTGAGGCTTAATTATTCGAGTTCTTACGGTATGTTCTATCTTCTAAAGAATGGGAACAAGGCATTGCCTAGGTCAGCAACCCAATAATATCATCACATTTTGTTTCTTGCTTGCTTGTCTAGAGCGGCCCTAGAAAGGCTTGTAGAACGCGAGAAAGGAAGAAAGGAAAATTTACATGCAAAATATTAGAATAGGCCAAAACACCAAAGTGAGAAAAATACTACCATGAGTCGATACTTATGGAGGCAAATACAAGTACTTGGGTTCTCGGGCATGGCCTGCTAGTGGTAATTGGCTACAAAATTTCATTGTCCCAGATAACTCATGATGACAGCTTGTCTGCTAAAGCTAACGTTTCTTAGAGCAGTGTCATTACACCTGTCATTCGAAGATTGCAAATCTCTGGCCCTTGTTTTCAGTGTTTCTAGACATACTCTATATCGCCATAATACCTTATTGAGGCAAAATCCCTGATCCTGATACCCCAACTCTTAGAAGGGCTTGGGGCTCTCATTTGTCGTTCAAAGGTTCTTGGCGATCGTAATGGTCAATGATCGAAGGCGAAGTAAAGTTGGAACTGCTTTTTAGTTTAGGGTTTACCCTCCCACCAGACCAAATGTGACTCGGCATGCACAACCGCACACGCAAACTTTCCACCACGAATCTCCACAAGTCACCACCACAACGATAAGAGATCAACAACACCAGCAACAGCAACACTTTCTCAAATCCAACAAACCAGAGCTCACAATGGGAAGGCAAGTCGATACCTTCACTGATACCGCCGATGACGATTTCGAATTTTGGGCTAATAAACTTGGGTACCTAGGGTCATCCGCAATCAGAGAAAGGGTGCCGGGTCTATCTTCAGTACGTCCCAGAAACCTTACATTTATTAAAATACAGGAAAATTAGTGCTAATCCATCGAACAGCTGCCCACACCAGGCTGCGAAAGGTACGATACGCCCGGTCGACCAAATACCGTAACCATTGGTGCTGACCCCAAAGTTCGATAGAACCCTGCCAAATTCAGAACCCTCGACTACAGTGAGCGCCATGGTTATGTCCGCGGTGTTGTGAAAGATATCATCCACGACCCTGGAAGAGGAGCTCCCCTCGCCAAGGTCGCCTTCCGTGATCCTTACCGCTACAAGCTTCGCCACGAGACGTACAACCCCCCATATACTACCGGGAGCTCTTGGACTAGTCGCTGACTCTGATTGGGGGAATAGTTTTATCGCCAATGAGGGAATGTACACTGGTCAGTTTATCTACGCCGGAAAGAAGGCCTCTCTTAGCATCGGAAACGTCCTCCCTCTTGGATCCATGCCTGAAGGTACCGTGGCAACCAACGTTGAGGAGAAGACTGGAGATCGTGGCGCACTCGGAAGGACCTCCGGGAACTACATCACCATCATCGGACACTCCCCTGATGAAGGGAAGACCCGTGTCAGACTCCCCTCTGGTGCCAAGAAGGTTGTTCCCTCCGCTGCTCGTGGTATGATTGGAATCGTTGCTGGTGGTGGAAGAACCGACAAGCCTCTCCTTAAGGCTTCTCGTGCTATGCATAAGTACAAGGTTAAGAGGAATAGCTGGCCCAAGACCCGTGGTGTTGCCATGAACCCTGTAGACCATCCTCACGGAGGAGGTAACCATCAACATATCGGAAAGGCCTCTACCATCTCTCGTTACGCCTCGCAAGGTCAAAAGGCTGGTCGTAAGTACCTCTCGGGAAGGATTCCTAATGGAAAGGAATATCAACTAATTGGCCCATCTAGTTATTGCCGCTCGTCGTACTGGTCTCCTCCGTGGTACACAAAAGACCAAGGATTAAGGGTAATCGAGATTTGTTACAGTCTTTTATTTCTGTTGGTTGGGTTCTTTTTTTCTTTCTTCCTATATAAAATGGGAGGCCCAGGGTTTGGGAACAAACAAAAAATAATTCAAAACAAGTCCGTGGTTGCATATCTTTTGGGGAAATGTGTTTTTGTATCGTCATATGAGAGCGCCATGATTTTTGCGACCTAAAAGGGTTGAGCCTATCACATCTCCCTGGGCGCTGCTAGATCAGCTTTTTCTAGTTTTTTGGAGGGTCAGTGTAGGTGGTGGTATGGAGATGGTGAGGTTGGGCGCCGGTTGTTTGTGGGTTTACAATTACAAGCACGGAGAGTCGCACACATGGGCGGCTCTGTGTGATGTGAGAGAACCCAGTGAACAAATATCCAGTACCAGGAACCAAAACCGCCCTCCCACAAACGAAAAACGTATCTGGAGCCAATGCCACTATCGAGATATTGGCACCGTAAGAAAGAAATGGCCTCTTGAGCCTAGCCTATCCCTCCACCGCGAGTCCACCGTAACCAACAGGCTAACCTCAGTTCCAGATAGGCAGCATAGCCGAGTGATGATCCATGTACCCACCGACCCCTGTAAACATTACTTCCCAAGAAAATAACCTATTCTCATACGGAATTACGTCTATTGAATGAAAAAGAAAAAGAAAAAAAAACAGATCATGCAAGCCAGCTAAACAGCCCACAAACATTTATACATAATTCATAGAATGCGCACCGCCACCGGTATCATATCCCCATCCTCCTTCATCCGGAAAACAAAAACCGTAAAAAATACAACTATGAAGAAGGGAAGAGGGGAGAGAAGAAGAAAAATAAATAATAAGTAAGAGAAAGTCCTAGTAAACTCATCCCTCCGGAACCTTTATAATACAAACCTAAGCTACCAAATCCTCCAATATAGTCTCCAACTCTTCCTTCTTGAAGGGCGCCCAGAGTACGTCCGTGCCTTGGGCATCTTTTTTCGAAGATACCATTTGATGGTCTTGGAACCTACCCCGGCGTTAGCGCACCACCATCTCCGAGGCCATAGAAAAGAAAAGCAAAAAAACAGAAAGAGAGAGGGAGCGGGGGGGAGCGTACTCCTTCAATAGCGTCCGAAACGCCATATCATTGCTGCAAATAAACTCCTCGACAGCCTTCTGATAGAGTACTTTATACTCCACGCCGATTTCCTCCTCGCCCGCGGCTCCAATCGCTCCGTCTTCGATTCCTTGTAATTGGTGACTGACAAGCACACGGTATAAAGATTTTGCGTTCATCGGCAGTGACGCGAGGACAAACTTCACGCCCTTCGTGCCGCCGGCGCGCCCGCTTCCGCTGATGAGTGCCAGCGAGTCGTCGATCGAGGACTCAACTGAGTACGGGGCGAAGGTAGTTGCGTCATGCCAGAGAAAATTGAATTGCGAGACCCTGGCGGCATCCCAGAGTAGCGGGGCGCGGATGTGGTCTATCGAAGCGACAAGGGAGATTTTTGGATGGGAGCTTAAGCGTGCGAGGAGGACTTGGGCGCGGGTTGTGCGGAGGGACTCGCCGTCGAGGTTGTGGATGAGGATGGTTAGGTGGGTTATGGGGGCGTATTCTTCCTCCTCCTCCTCCTCGGTTTCTTGGTCATCTGCGGTGTGGGTGTCGAGAATTGACAGGATGGTGTCTAGGATGTCGTTTGGGTTGGAGCCCAAGCGGATTGTGTGGTCTGGGCCAATTATGGCTTTTGCTACGGTCGTGAGCACGTCTTTTATAGTCAGCGTGGGGACGTAGCCGTTTACGACCACAAGGCTGCGAGGCGAACGGTAGATGCGCTTCGCAAACTGCATCAGTAGATTCCGCTTCGAGCCGTATCCGTACAGCAGGAGGTTGAAGCCCTGGCTTAGCTCGAATTCCCATTGCGGGAAGTTCTGCTTGTGCAGGCCTTCCAGGTACGCCCTATCTTCCACATGGTCGAGCCCATGCTCGCGAATGAGCCGGAAGTAAGAGCTGTGATCTAGCGCCGGGAGAGATGCGAGGGTGCTATTCGACGTAACAAGTCTCGCCTTTCGATTCTGGAAAAAGTAGGAATCGGGGCCGTCTGTGGGTGCGGTTATCTCCTCTTCCACGAGCTGCTTCTTTTTCTTCCTTGACGTCGTTGTTGTGTTCCTTCCACGTTTCTTTTGGGCACTGATAGCCTCCTCGTCGGCGAGCAGTCCCCCATCTATATCATCGCTATCATCATCCTCAAAGATCTTCCGCGCGAGCACGTCCTCCTCGTCCTCGTCTTCGTCGTCACTATCGTCGCCGCCACCGATGGCCTTGGAAACGATCCTGCGAACACTCTTTCTTCGCGCTGATCGGTCGGCATTGGTGACAGGCCCTCCGATCGCATCCCCGGGCGAAAGCACACTCTCCGCGAACCTGACGCCGGTGTTATTCCCATCACGTGTCATTGGCGTGCGTAGCCTTTTCTGCGGTGACGGGGAGTGCACACTTTCTGTGCCTGTGCCTGGCCCGGTGCCGTTGAGCTGTTCGGGGTGAGGGAGGGTGGTTCTCCGCTGCTTGCCTGGGGTCTCGGGTAGGGGGAGTGGGCGTGTGGGTGTGTTTGACGAGGTGGTTTCTGCTGGGAGGTTGAGGACGATGGAAGACAGGGTCGGTGCGGTGGTAGTAGAAGAAGGTTTTGTTGGCGTGTCCCGAGGAGAGGCGGAGGCTGTTCGTTTTCTTTTCATTGTATGTAGGCGCAAGTTTGCTGACGCAGTTAGAGGAGGGAGGTCTTAGAGGGAGGAAGCTTTATCAAAGGATAGTGGTGGTTGCGTGGTTGGTTAATTGGTTAAGTTGAGTGGTTTGGTTGGTTATGGGATGCTATGCACGCCGAGAAATGAAAAGGCCCGTTCAGGGAGCTGAGCTAACCTTTCCAGAAGGGGACTCAAGACCCCCGGAATGCCTTTCAGGAGTTGGGGCGCGAACCAATTCACCAGGGTTCCAACCCTGAACATCCGAATTGAATACCGCAGTGATATTAAATTTTTACAATGAGGGTCCGCGAGTGGTGCTTTGGATGCTTCTTTGGCGCGCTTCTTCTGACCCTCTTGAGCAAACAACTACATACTCTATGGGCTGAAACCACACCATAACCTGGCGGACAGCTGCTTGGTGGACGGCTCCACGTCTAGTGCCCCTAGCACTCTACATGCAGTACCAGTACTAACTATAGGCTAATAATTCGCCGCAAGCCTTAATTCCTGCGAAGGGATTTATTTGTTCATCTGGCGGGGAATGTTGGTAGACTATCTAAGGGCTTAGAATACTCTAGTAAATACTTATACTGGTAGATGATAGAATTCTAGGTATCATACTTGCGCTTAGAATAAGTTATGGTGCATGCAACCCAGCCAGGCAACCATATGGGGTAAAGAGTACAATCTCCACTATGAACACCTTGGCACAGAAAATACGAAAAAAAAAAACCAATGAGCTCGAGGTATCCGAATACTTTTTGAACGGGCCATGTTCCCACCTGCCCAGACGCAGCACCAAGGGGGACGCAACGGGGGACGACTTGGAAACCAGAAGTCTACAATTCAATTCCTGGAGTTTCTGCCTCTTCTTACTGAAGTAATTAATATACAAGAGGGAAATTTTAGAGTAGAGAAGGAGGACAAGGTATGCTATGAGTGCGAAGGAAGAGCTCATACACATTGCTTCCAATAGCCTCTGCGCAAGTATTTCCGAGCACCAAGGCGTTCCTGTTGTGTCCCCTTGTGCCTGGAGGTATTATATGTCGGGAACACGGATACCCCCCAAGAGTCCTCAAAGGATAGTGTTCTCGTCCAGCTTTATTTTAGTAAATCTCCTAGTGATGTCTTATGACGCACCTTTCTGCAGCGGGTAACAAGGTGCTCGCTTGGTATCACGGTTCGCATAGTATTTCATGGGGAAACATCTCATATTATAATACTGTATGTACTGGAAATGCTAATATTTCAACTTCCATCCAGCCTACTTTGGCCGCAATAGTGTCGCATCTCTATTTATTTCTAAGTTCTATAATCTCCATTCTTTACATTTATTAGTCCCTTATCCTTTTATAGATCTTAACGGAATTCAAGGCGGGGACTTACAATCGTGACATATCTGCGCAGGAAAAATTTTAGCAATGAGAAATGAAATGGGGAGGAGAAACTCACTCGTGTGAAAAATCACAAGTGTAGTAGGCGGATTCGCCGCCTTTGCCAGTTCCTAACGACACTAGGATTTCTAGATCCTCCATAGCTAGGATCTCGCTCGCTCGCTCCTCGTCGACATTTTCCGGCTCTCCATTAACAAGCAACTTCAATTCTGGGGACCCATCGGTGGGAACAAAAGAAACATTCGTCTTCTCCGGCACAACCCCTTCAACTCCGGAATACCCCGTTGCGCAGAGAATACGGCCCCAGTTAGCATCCCTTCCGTAGAGCGCTGTCTTAACAAGCGGTGATCTAGCAATAGTTGAAGCAACCTGTTTAGCATCTTCAAAGCTATTTGCATCTTTTACACTGACAGTCACGAATTTCGTTGCTCCCTCTCCGTCTCTGACGACAAGTTTGCTTAGCTCTTCCGCGAACCCCGTCACTACTGCTCTGAGGGCCTTTTCTCCCTCGGTGCCGATCTTGATTGTTTCCCCACCGGCAGCACCGTTTGCGAGAAGAGCTACTGTGTCGTTTGTGCTCATATCCCCATCTACAGAGATCGCGTTAAAGGAACGCTCAACGGCGTGCCTAAGGATGCTCTGCAATGCATCCGGGGAAACAGGCGCATCGGTAGCCATGAACCCTAGCAGCGTGGCCATATTAGGATGAATCATGCCAGCCCCTTTAGCCATACCAGCGATCGAGTACTCCGTGGAAGATCCTGGGAATTTGAAGCTTTTGGAACAGAGCTTGGGAAAAGTATCAGTTGTGCAGATAGCCTTTGCAGTGTTCAACCAAGCCTCATGTGAAGTTCCCATGGTCTTATAAGCATTGGGTATCCCATCGAGAATCTTCTGTATCGGCAGCCTAGGTGAATCCGCATTCCCAAAGTCAACATCTCCCTCAATTGATATTCACCCTACTTCAGATGTCAAGAGATGCTTAAAATACCTCTGCCCAATAACCCCCGTAGACATAACAACAGTGCTCGCCTCCCTCTCCCCCACCAAGCTATCCACGGCCCTCCCCATGGCAATCGCATCCTCCATCCCCCCCTTCCCTGTAACCGCATTCGCACAGCCGCTGTTCGCAACCAAACCCCGAACCCCACTTCCTTTCCTGGCATTCAACATCTCACGACTCGCGAGAACGGGCGCCGCCTTGAACACGTTTTTTGTGAACACTGCCGCCGCGGAACATGGCAGCTCGGATGTCACCAGTGCGAGGTCAAGAGACTTGCCGTCTTTTTTTACACCGCAGTGGATCCCGCCGACATTGAAACCTTTGGGGTAAGTGCCAGATTGAGGCACGTATTTCCACTTTTCGTTGGGAGTTGAGGTGCTGGTATGATTTGCGGCAGTGTAGCCGCGGGCGTTTGGAAGGCGTTTGGCGAGTGAGCGCTTGAGGAGGAGCAGTGACATTTTGGAAGTGTGAACTGTGGTTTGTGGGTGCGGGATTTAGAGGGTATGGTGGTGATCTCGAGGCGGTGGAAAGGATGAGTCAATGGAGGGGAGATGGAGGAAAGGGTGTCTTTTTTTCTTCTTCTTCCTCCCTATCGGCTGCAGTTCAATTGGAGATCTGCTATCGTCCGAAGAATATGGCTTAGACCAAAGGCGGGTATAATGCAAACGGAAGCTTCGCGTGGGAGAGTCTGGTACCGGTATCACAAGAGAGGCGGTAGGGAAGTTGCAGAAGGAATTGAGCAAATCGAACTGCTTGTGGAGTGATGCCACTCGCGCTTAAAATACTTGTAAGTTATGGTACTTGTGCTCAGTACAGTATCTAAGTGTGCAATGCAGCAACGAACCAAGACTAAAACAACATGAGCTTGCGAACAGTGATCCCAAAGTTAACAAGGACCCCAAAATCAAGAATTATTGCCTGCACGGTAGCAAGGAGAGGGACAAGAGAAGGAATAAGCAGTTTTTTTCTCGCATTTTCCGTGCCAAGGTATTCATAGTAGAGATTGTGCTCTTTATCCCATATGATTGCCTGGCTAGGTTGCATGTACAGCATGATACAAGTACAAGTACAAGTGTACAAGTACCATAACCCATTTTAAGCGCAAGTCTCTTTTCAACGCAAAAGTTCCCTGGGTTTCTTGCTGTCCTCGGCCACTGTACTAGTACTAGTACTGGAAGAAGGGTCACGTTGGCATTGTTGTAGTACTCTGAAGGGAACACTCTGGCTTGATTGATCAGGGAACGTGTACTGTACTAGTACAGTAAATAGGTTAAACTTAGGGGAAAGATGACATATCGTAGAAGGTGGGAAGGGTAAGGAGGATACAGTAATGCAGTAGAATGTCCGCCCCACAGTCCCGGTGCTGTACTCGTACTGTACTCGAGTACCAGTGCCATGGAGGATGAGAGTGGGAAAAAAGTGCGCCATACGGTATCTGGGGAACAGCAGCCGCAGGGGCAGACAGACTTACGGTATTCGCTGACATGAGAGAGATGTGGCCTCAACTCCCCGTTGCCTCGCAGCTAAAAAAACCCCCCCAAGAAATTCTCCTGACCAACCTTCTCTCCTTTTCTCCATTCAAGCTCACAACTTCTTCAACTCACCAGCTCCTATCCATTTCTCCCTTTTCTTGAGGAGAGATTCCCCCTCCCCCTTCCCTCTCTCTTCTCTGTCCCTCCTTTTTTTGTTTAGTTCCCATAGGCTCGTCTTAATTTCGCAATCATGAGCGGCAGTGAGTGTCCACCCTTTCTCTACAAGGTTTATTTCTTGAGCCTTCCTTTGTCTATGCGACAATAGGAATAATAATATTATTATGCTGGGAAACTTGACTGACAAGACATGTCTCCCCCGCAGTACGCTTCCTTGATCTCATCAAGCCGTTCGTGCCAATCCTTCCGGAGGTGGCGAGCCCCGAACGCAAAACACCGTTTAGGCAGCGGGTGATGTGGACTGGGGTGAGTTTTTTCTCTTCTTCTCCTGGGTTTGGCCGATTGGAGGGAAAGGAGGCGGGATTAACTTTTTTTGAATAGTTGACATTGCTCATTTTCTTGGTCATGAGCCAAATGCCGTAAGTTTTCTCAGATTCATGATATATTTGTTTCACAGTGCTGACGCGCTATCAATTTCACCAGATTATACGGAATTGTGTCCTCGGATACATCCGATCCTTTGTATTGGCTCAGAATGATGTTGGCCAGTAATCGTGGTACTTTGATGGAGCTGGGAATATCACCCATTATATCTTCTGGCATGGTTTTCCAGCTTCTCGCTGGTACTCACTTGATTGATGTTAACCTCGATCTTAAATCTGATCGCGAACTCTATCAGACCGCTCAGAAATGTACGTACTCGCGCCTAGCTTTCTCCTTGCACATCTGGCATCTAACATTCAGTTTTAGTGTTCGCCATTATTCTCTCTCTTGGGCAAGCTACTGTTTACGTTTTGACTGGTCTCTATGGTCAGCCTAGTGACCTTGGTGCTGGGGTTTGCCTTCTTCTTGTTCTTCAACTTGTTGTTGCCGGCCTCATTGTTATCCTCCTTGACGAGCTTCTCCAAAAGGGTTACGGGCTGGGATCTGGAATCTCGCTTTTCATCGCTACCAATATCTGCGAAAGCATCATCTGGAAGGCCTTCTCCCCTACCACTGTCAACACTGGCCGCGGTCCCGAATTCGAGGGAGCCGTTATTGCCTTATTCCATCTCCTCTTGACCTGGGATAACAAGCAACGTGCCCTTCGTGAAGCCTTCTACAGGCAGAGCCTTCCTAATGTCATGAACCTTTTGGCCACTCTTGTCATCTTCGCCTCGGTCATCTACCTTCAAGGTTTCCGTGTCGAGATCCCCGTCAAGTCTAGCCGCCACCGTGGAACTAGGGGCACTTACCCTGTTCGCCTCTTCTACACTAGCAACATGCCTATCATGCTACAGTCTGCATTGAGCTCCAACGTTTTCCTTGTCTCCCAGATGTTGTACAATCGTCTTCCGGAGAACTTCTTGGTTCGACTCCTTGGTGTTTGGGAGCCAAAGGAGGGATCTGCTCAGCTCTATGCTGTCTCTGGCATCTCATACTACATGTCCCCCCCTCTTAACTTTACTGACGCTCTCTTGGATCCTTTACACACTGCATTCTATATCCTGTTTATGCTCACTGCCTGTGCCATGTTCTCCAAGACCTGGATTGAGGTTTCTGGCTCCAGCCCCCGCGATGTTGCTAAGCAGCTCAAGGAACAAGGTCTCGTTATGGCTGGCCACCGTGAGCAGAGCATGTACAAGGAATTGAAGAGGGTTATCCCAGTTGCCGCTGCTTTCGGTGGTGCTTGCATTGGTGCTTTGTCTGTTGCGTCTGATCTCTTGGGAGCTCTTGGGTCTGGAACTGGTATTCTATTGGCTGTCACGTACGTCACTACATCCCCCTCTTTGCGTTATTAAGGATTGCTAACTTGCCTTTTTGCAGTATCATCTATGGGTACTTTGAAATTGCGGCTAAAGAAGGTGACATGTCTGGCCTTGGACAGTTTATTTCATAGAAGGCAATTTGATTTACTTTTCGGGATTTGATAACCAAAAAGTTGTTTTCCTTTTCCTTTTCTTTTCATTTTCTTGAATATGTTTCTTCTTGTATAAGATATCTGCTCTAGATCTGCCATTTTACGGGGGTTCTGGGATGGGATGGGATAGGATGGTGGGAGGATTGGAATGGTGGCAATATCTACAGGAAGTCTCAGAATATGACTTTTTTTTGCATTGTAATGACGAGTTATGGGGTGATGGGTAAAATAGATTCCAAACAAGCCATCGGACGGGTTGTGGTATTCTTGCAGACTGCAACGTAGATTTTGTTGCGCTTATGGACTGGTGTATTGGTGCTGGGTTGCCGTTTTGTTAATTGATTGTGTTTCATCCATAGCTATGCTTACGCATCGCCATGATAGTACTTATAGCTTTTTAGGTGTCGAGTGGTGGCCGCTGGGGGCTGCGCCCCAAGCCTTTCGATACACTATCACGGACTGCACCGCTCCCACTTCGACGAGACAGGAAGAGGGCTTAGAGCTCTTCAACCTGGGGCAGAACCGGCCCTGTGGAAAAACCACAAAGGGGGGGAGTTTTCTTCCCTTCTCTTATCACGAAGCATATAATATTATTATAGCTAATTTCCCTATTATGAAATTGGAGTATTTTTTCCTTTTACGGGAGTCTAAGCTAATTTAGCATTTTAAAATTGTTGTACTGTACTTTCGAGTCATGATTGATTGATGGCTCTGATACTCCGTCGTTTGTGTCTGTTATTTTGGGGGGGATGTTTGAAGTTTCCTTTGTTTATTTATTTATTGAGTTTTTCTAATGATATTAGTTTTAACGAATAAATTTGAGGACTTGACAGGAGGAAAAAAAAAGAAGAAAAAAGGATTGGATGTCGAGTGATAAATAATAGGGAAAAGTTGCGAGTGATAGGTGGTGGAGGAGTTGACACCCTTTTTGAGTAAAGGACCTTAGATAAGCAACAAGCTGACTATGATAATATGATACTATAAAATTTAATGAGGGATTTCCGGCGTAACGGTCAATACTCAGGCTTGTGGTTAGGGGAGCGGTTTCTAGAAAGATCCATAGGTGGACGAAATAATGCTACCCTCCAGATATGGCTTTTTAGCTTTAGAGGCATTAATTTTAATGGTTCCATAGAGGATTCTTATTTTTAAACCACCTTGTCGGTATCCCCACTTTGGCCATCTTTTTCCTCAGTAGCACTCGCTTTTAGTCACTCTTTACGTTTTTCGTGGGCACATAATCACTTCCGAGATGTCGAACTTTGTAATATAACCCTCCATGTTGCACTATCCATAATGAAGTAATTCCCGAAGATTAAGTTACAAATAGCCCTATCATACTTTACCTGGTTTGAGAAAAAGCGAACAGTTTATGATTATAGCGAACCCTTTTTTTTCAGGTGGGGGAATGAAAGAATGAAAACATGCTCAGGTAGATGCTGTCGTCGGTGAGAATTCTGCTGGAGGGGTGTAATTATAGCTACTACGGATGGATGTGGGACAGGTTTATGAGGTATCTGGTTGGTTTATGGTGTTAGAGATACTTTGCATGGCAGAAGGGGGAGCTGTGATGGCATGTGGTACTAACAGGCAAAGTCACTGCCCCTCGAGCTCAACCAGAATTCTTTGGTAATTTGGTTTGTACCGCGTTTACCTCTCAGGCTGGTAGTGGAGATGTTAGTTTTGTGATTTAAAGGAGGAGGGGGGGCACACACGTCATTATTTTATTCAAGAAAACAGTTTTGTCCTTTTCTGAAAGGTTCGGGGATGGGAAGCCGTCCCGTGATAAGGACGCTGATAGCCATGTCTTCGCTTTGACCTGGCGGGCTATCATTTTCTTGAGGGGCTCCGTGAGGCTATCTACCTCACTTCTCGAGGCCCCCCCTCCGATTCCCTGTTCGTATTATTGTTAATTGGCTCTATCAGGGCGAGGTAGAAAAAACTTACCCAAATGAGTTTCTCTGCCAGGGCGGGTCCGCACATGTGGACAAATGAGTTGATACTGGCCTGGATTTCAGGGCGGTCATCTGCAGCGAAAGAGACAAGCGATGCCCAAAACGTGCATGCCGCCTTCTTAACTAATGTTTCCCGGACCTGCATTGCGTTCATGACGAACCAGAGGAGCATCTCAATTCGTTCCCTGGGCTGGTAGCAGACAATCACGGCAATATACCTAGAGAATAGCCTGTTTAGAAACTCGACCAAACCCTGCGACATCTCGGGGTCCTCTTGAGGATTCTGGAGTCGCTCAACAAGTCCCAAAATTAATTCTAGGAAAAAACCAACTTCAGTGGAAATGTCTGGACTACCATCTAATGAGTGAGAGCTGACCATGGTGCTGGCGGTCGACAGCACGGTTTCTACCCTGACACCACGATTTGCCCTCTCCAAGAGAAATTCAGTGACTACACGTGGAGGGAATACAAAGGGACCAGGGGTTGTTTCTGCGAAACCTGTTCGGAAAACAGCACAGGCAGCATCAATTACCTCCCCACCCTCAGTTAGGCCACCGACCAATGTTTGGATAATGTGTAGTATTCTCCTCTGGATCGCTAGCCCTCTCTCTTGCTCCCAGAACGGAGGTGGCGCTTGTCCTCCACCTTCGCTAGCAAGGATGATCGGAATATCGTCCGGAGCCTGCAGCCCTTTGCCAATTGCTACTAAGCACTGTAGAGTTGATACTCCTAGTTCTTTAGCTGCTTCTGGGTGCTGATGTAGAAGCGTAAGAACTCGCTGAGCATCCTTGTCCACGAACCCCAGTATCCTGCTCACAGAGTCTAGCTTTTGGTTTTCTGATGGCAAAGCTTGTATAATATAAGATATTGCGCATAGAACACGCTCTTTAGCGATATCGTCTGCTGTGGGTGTAGCGGAAAACAGCTCGTATTGATAAAGAAATACGGATAGCTCGCTTGTGAGTGTACTACGGCAAGATGAACACAAGGAGCTTATCGATTTGGAGGCATTCCGAGCCAGAGCAGGGGTTGATATTGCCACAAATAGAAAGTTTAATACAGTTGGTAAGAAATTAGCCCACCTCTCGAAAAATACCGCGTATGATCCTTTGAAAGCAGTCAGCCTCCTGCTACAGAAAGTACTTACTGGAGTAACGAACCGATCATATGGACAGCTGTTTGTCTGACTTTTAGAGGAATTTGGTTTCCGAAGTCTGCCAAGATGTTAAAGAGCCTACTGCGGAAGAGGACTTTCAATGACTCGTCTTCGTCCGGCTCGTCGCCCAAACAATCGCTCAAAGAATTGAGACAAAATAGACTTGCTTCTATCTGTTCCCAGGGGACGTTTACCCCGGTCTGGCTATTTGCCAGGGCATTAATAACCTGGCTGATCAGGCGGTCAAACAACTCAAGGCCCAGAATTCCGTATGCCACCTCAACCAGATCAGCAACGTCCTTCCGGTAACTCGTAAACCCATCCTTGAGATCCTTGGTCCATTTTAAAGATTCGGAATGTGGAGGTATTTGTATCTTCGTCCAGAATTCTTCAATTGCTTGCATAATCTCCTTTTTTCCAGCCGCCGTCAAGGCTAGGATATCTGACTCTGCTACATTTTCCGGGTCTAGCAAGAACTCGGCCAGGCTACTCCAAAATTCAAAGGTAGTTCCTGAAATTTCTTCCTCGGCCACAGGATAGCCAGGGACTTTAACCATTCCATGCAACATTTGGAGTAGAGCCCTGGTGTGTGGGCTATTAGAATCGCGTATGAGCTTTTGGACGGTGGCTTCTGCAAAGGCTACTAAAAGTCGGCCAAATTGGAGTCCCCCCCAGTCCCCATCGCCTGAGGTAAGCTCTTCGTATCTACCCAGGGCCCAAGGTGAGGTAATTATGTTTGCCAAGCAGGCTTCGTCTGCGGAGGTGAAGAATGCGAAATAGTTGGTGAGGATATCTGTTATTGCCTCGCATGCGGTCTCAAACGTATCCGAATAGGCTAGCCAATTGACAACGCGGGTTGTCAGACGCTTTAATTCCGAGAACGTATGGGGCGAATCAGAGAGGGAGCGCAGGGAATGAAAAACCCATGACTTTGCGAACATTTAGCTTCCCGTATAGACTAGCAGAAAGGGTGGAAAAGTGTTAATGAACCTGAAAGGTTTTCATTCCTTCGTTGACAAGACGTGAATCGAATGTGCTTGATGTAATCCCAGAAGCTGCGCTCATTAGTATCTTATGTGGATGTGGGAAGCATAGCATCTTACGATCGTTGGGGCTTTGTATATCAATCGCATCACCTATTAGCGAGACGGCCTCCTCAATGTTCGACTGTATCCTGTTGTGAAAATGGTAGCTTTGTGCGATGGAGATGTTAGCCTTGCTTGTGGCAACGTTATAACTGCTGTAATTGCTCACTTTTTTACGTTTCTGGAATCAACTTTGCCTACTTCTTCTACTAAAATAGCTGAGAACCATAGTGCTGTGATTTTCGATCTAGGTTCTGCTACCTCTAGCAGTATCTCCGAGGGAGGAAGCCGTGGAAGCTCAGCGGCCGAAACAAAACGGCCAAAGGATAGGGAACAAATAATATGACGGATGCAGTCATCCCAGTAATCTGGAAACCGTATAAAGAAAACAACTAATGTTGAACATAGTTTCCTGATAACTAATTGAGCCAATCCGAGGGAGCTGAAGCGAACTAGCCAGTCGATGAGCCGGTCTCTTAGAATTGGAATGTCTTTTGGGGATAAAGATCCGCTACACCCAGTCGCATCAGTTTCTAGGCTTAAGGCTTTAAATGGGTTTATTAAGTGGGGTTGTATAGACCTGTCAGAATTAAGTTTGACGGTAAAAGTGAGGGCTCCAAAGAATTGCACGTATTGGTCATCTATGGCAAGCAGCGAATCCGCCAACTTCCACCCATCCTGAGAACGCTGGACAGCTTGAAGAGTCTCTTGGATTTGTGAAAGAAGTTGAGGAGACCCGGGTTGGTAGAGACGTTTAACGAGCTATTGTAGTCTATTAGTCGTAGGAATATTGCGGAGAAATGTTAAGTAGTGGAGATTCTTACGGTGATCACCTCCTCCAAGGAAGATGGGTAGGGACGGGACTCCATTCGGGAATGGGACAGCACAAGAACGCCTGTGGAGCAGAATGGTGTGACCAAGGAAATGGAACCACACACAAGGAGGATGGAAAAAGAGAAAGGAAGTGATCAAGAGCAGAGAGGGCGAAAGAAATTCATGGTAAATGTTAGGAAAAGGTGTTGGTGGGGCATTAACTTATGGCTGGAGTGTGAGGGCAATGGGCACAGTAGCCTATGTTTTGTATCCCTGCGCCGCGTGTTGATCGACACGCCACCCCCACCATACAGGACACTAGCAGCATCCTCGGGCGCTGGTTCCTAGCGCCGATAAAGTTGCACGGGTTTGTGGCGCCGTCATTTGTCCATATTAAGGTACGAGTAAATTGCGGTTCACAAGGATAAGATTCTCAATTACCGTAGAGGGGATTTAGGCCAGGGGTCGAAAAAAGCGTCTCTCTGCCAGATTTGCATACAAAAGAGGCGTTACACACACCAAAGTCCCCTCAGCTTGAAAATCTTGGATGAACGCTTTTGAATCCTGTGGGCCTGAGTGCCCCTATTCCGCCACCGCAGTCTACCTGTATATATGAGCACTGATAATACAATAGAGCACTGGTACGAATACAAACTTGTTGCAATATTTTCATCGCTAAAACTATTTATTTACTTCGCCATCAAACGCCGTTCAACAGGGAAGGATATGCAGCCCGGGGTGCTCGGGCTTTTATCTTACTCCTACGAATGGATAAAGCACGGCTAATCGTGCTAGTAGTCACTCCTGTGAAGCAAGGACATGGCCTCTAGATTTAGGTCACCCTATATCACTCGACTTCGCCATTGTGGTTCTGAAAATTTGAATAATGCCCCTGCTGCTGCAATTGAAGGGCTGCATGCTACCCTCCCCTGGTTGCCATTGCTTGGTACTTGTACTGAGGAACTTGAAGAGAGTTACTGTTGTATTCAAGAGAGAGGCCGTGCAGCGGTACTGGCGGGTTGGTTCTGGTATTCACTTGTGGTTTGTTTCTCAAATATTTTTCTTTCTTTCTCGTTTGCAATACGGTGCATCCGGTATGATACAGCGCTACCTTCAAGTCTATGGTGGGAAAATATCTATCTTGTAAGATGAGATATGCTGGAGATGTAGCTAACAGGCAGGAGAGGGGTGCTGGAACATGTAATTTTTTAATGAGTAACACTAGCGATAAATTCTTGTGTTATGCTGTATGGTACTGCTCTCCTAGAATATGGGTGACTCCCCTGCTGGTGGGCGTAAATTTTCCAGTTCCCGAATTCCAGCCATCAATAGCAAAGCAAGTACTAACTTACGCCCCAACCCGTGTGAAACTGAGAGGAAATTCATTGGCCTGCGGAGGGAATTTTTTATTTGTGAGATTTTCATCAGCAGTGCTTTAGTGCTGGGATATAGCTAGCCAAAATTTAGAAAATGTGGCAGGAGGTTTTCCGCTGGAAGTCATCCGCTTGGCCTGATCCAATAAAGCGGCCTACTTACTCTGGTTGGAATTTCTGTGACCCCAGAAACCGACTCGTGATTCGATGGAAGACTGGTAGACGGAATATCGGAAATATATTTACAGTTGTTTGTATTTCATGGCGTTGAATCTAGATAGCTAGGAGCTCATATATACGAGTATCGTACAATACTGGAGCGCCGCATCATAGCCGCGGGGGTTGAGCGAAACCGTCGGCAGCAACCATGCTCTGGGCTGCCGAATTTGTAGGCTGTTACTATGTGCGCTATGTGCATCCAACTAAACTCATGGCGATCCAGACCAACTGAGCCCCGCATCCAAATGCCAGCCCCTCCTCCCACCGTAACATGTTTTGCCCGGTTACTGTTACGTCCCTTCCGTCGCCCAAAGTCATTTGTTCCCCTTTCCACACATCTGAATTTTAGATTTTTTTCCGCAAACTCTGACGATATGGGGACTGTCGACACCACCTCTCGGCTTGCAAAGTTGAGAGAACTTATGAGGAGAGAGAAGGTTGATGTTTACGGTACGTTTGTGATTTTTGAGGAGTTCACCCTCGGAGTGTGAAGTACTCATAAGCTCACCGGTTATCGTCTCATATAGTTGTCCCTAGCGAAGATGCACATAGTAGCGAGTATATTTGTGCTGCGGATGCTCGGAGAGGTATTTTCTCCGTTCTATTCGAGGATCTGATCACGTCTGTCTGACTTACCACTGGGGTAGCTTTTATCTCTGGATTTACCGGATCGGCTGGATGCGCAATTGTCACGCAGGAAAAGGCAGCACTATCTACTGATGGCCGCTACTTTAACCAGGCAGCCCGTCAATTGGATAACAACTGGGAGCTCCTCAAGCAGGGCCTCCCGGATGTTCCCACCTGGCAGGAGTGGTGAGTAGTATACAATACTCAACCTGCTATTTGATCTGCTGCTGATTGGAGCGAAATAAAATAGGGTTGCGCAGCAAGCAGAAGGGGGAAAAAATGTTGGTGTCGATGCCACGGTTATAACTGCTCGTATATGGCCCCGTTTTTCTATACTCAGACTCTTGTTGACTTTGATGCGCGCGGGTTGTATATGCTGACGTAGCGACAAGAACAAGCAAAGGGCCTTGAGACGAGAATAAAGAAAAAAGGAGGCACTGGCTTGCTTGGGATATCAGTTAATCTTATCGATGAGGTCTGGGGTGCTGATAGACCAAATAGGCCGAACAATCCAGTGATGGTGCTCGAAGAAAAATATTCCGGAAAAGAGTTCCCTCTTAAGATTGATGCTGTTCGAAAAGAGTTGGAAAATAAGAAGAGCCCCGGATTTGTAGTAAGCATGCTTGATGAGATTGCATGGTTATTCAATCTTCGAGGAACTGAGTGAGTCTCCAGGGTTTTCGGCCTTCGTTCTATCTGACTTATTCACTCGCTTGTTTGGGCTCGAAATTTAGAGTTCTCTTTTATTAACAAATAATCTCTGTCTAAAGCATTCCTTACAATCCCGTTTTCTTCTCTTACGCTTTTATTTCCCCCAAATCAACGACTCTTTATATCGACTCTTCGAAGCTAGATGAAAAGGTCATTGCCCACCTAGGTTCTGCTGTTACAATCCGTCCTTACCATGCGATCTTCGACGAGATCGTTTTGCTAGTGCAGGAGTTCAAGGCAGAGCAGCCTGAAATGGACCCCAAGGCTGGCGAAGATGGCGGGAAGTGGTTGGTGTCAAACAAGACTTCTTGGGCTTTATCAAAGGCACTTGGCGGTGAGGATAGTATCGAAGTGATCAGATCTCCCGTCGAGGAAGAGAAAGCAGTCAAGAACGACACCGAAAAGGAGGGAATGAAGAGATGCCATATCCGTGATGGTGCCGCTTTGATAGAGTACTTCGCGTGGTTGGAAGATGAACTCTTAAAAGGAACTAAGATTGACGAAGTACAAGCCGCCGACAAGTTAGAGCAGATTAGATCCAGAGGAGAAAATTTCAAGGGGCTATCCTTTGATACTATTTCTTCTACAGGACCTAACGCAGCTGTCATCCATTACAAACCTGAAGCAGGAAATTGCTCGGTAATCGACCCTAAAGCAATCTACCTGTGCGATTCTGGTGCCCAGTATCTCGATGGCACCACTGACACGACTCGCACTCTCCATTTTGGTGAGCCTACGGATATGGAGAGAAAGTCCTACACACTTGTCTTGAGAGGTATGATTGCTTTAGACAGAGCCATATTTCCGAAAGGCACAAGTGGATTTGCCCTAGATATTCTGGCGCGCCAATTCTTGTGGAGGGAAGGGCTGGATTATCGTCACGGTACAGGCCATGGCGTTGGGTCATTTTTGGTGATTTTTCCCCCACTTGTAATAGGGCACCATTTCCTGACGCGAAATAGAATGTCCACGAGGGACCCTTCGGGATAGGCACGAGGATTCAGTATTCGGAGGTTGCCCTTAGCCCAGGGATGTTCGTTTCCAATGGTTTGTTAATCTTTCTCTCGTCAGATTTTGTCCCTGTAAGCTAACATAACTCTAGAACCTGGGTATTATGAGGATGGGTCCTTCGGGATCCGTATTGAGAGTAAGTTCGGTGTTTCTTGTGGAATTCGTTTTTACTGACAAAGTCACAGATATAATCATGGTAAAAGAAGTCAAAACCAACCACAACTTTGGCGATAGGCCGTAAGTCTCAAGTTTTAAGGATGAAATTGTGTGTGTGTGAAATGCTAATCTCCTTCAGATACTTTGGCTTCGAACGTGTTACTATGGTTAGTTGCTCAGCCCGGTTATAGGATATGCGTGCTCACTAATAGTAATGATTATAGGTGCCTATGTGCAGAAAGCTTATTGATGCTGACCTTCTGGCGCCCGCTGAGACTGAATGGCTAAATTCTTACCACGCAGAGGTTTTCGAAAAAACACACGGGTTTTTCGAAGAAGATAGTTTGGCTTTAAAATGGCTAAAGCGTGAGACTACGCCAATTTGAGTATGGAGTCTGTCTCATTTCCTTTCGTTGTAACTGCTCAACTGACTTCACACACCTTCTTGTGAGGTTGGATTACTTTGACAATAAATTTCTCGGAGTTCCTTGCTTGAATAATGCGTAACAGAGAAGGCTTTACAGCAAGCCCTCACTCGACTCTCCAGTGTCGCAAGGCAAAAGCCAGAATATCAAAATCCGTTATTGGCTTTTCCATTGTTTTTGATAGTCTACCGGCGAACAGGCTGTGAAGTCTGGGGGATTCCGGTATGTGGAAGTCCACTGTAGGACTCGGAAGTTGGGTTTGGATCTGATTTTCTGTGTGAGACATACCCTTATTTTTCAACACCTATAAGAAATATGCGTAATCGGGCTCTGCACTTGTGTGCCTTAAACCCCGCTAAAAGTGATGTATGGGAGGAGAAATCGCTATATTCGTAAAATGGGGGCTGAACCCTGTTCAGATTGCTCTAATTTCTCGCCCTAGGTGCAATCCGCTCTAGAGGAACCAAAGCAGAGTTATGATATGATAGCTCGACTTGCAACAAAGATGCACAAACCCTGGTTGATCTCCGGGTTGATCTCTTGCGTGAATCCTTATGGCGAGTGATACATTATGAAGCTAGTCGGGCTTTTGGGGATTCTAGGTAGTCGATAGAAATGGGGGGAGAAAACGTTGAAATATGATGCAACAAGCTTGGCCCTGACTTGGAATGCTTTGCACTATTAACGCAATGGGGGTTCGAACCCGGGAAACCGCTCTCCCGGCCCCGGAGTTCGTCATATCCCTCTTTGGCGATGCAAATGCTCACGATGGTATAAAACCATTTGTTCTACCCCACTCTCCATCTGTAACCAGCTCTCCTATCCGGGCCCCATGACTGCACCGGGGATCTCGAGTCTCCTAACACCCCCCTTCAATTGCTCAATACTGTAAGAACTCGAAGAGTTGGACCTTGTGCTAGGGGGTTAGAGTTGCCTCTTTTAGTAAGGTCTGGTGTTTTCTTCTCTTTTGTTTTGTCTCGGGGGGTAGATATTTGGTGTGTTTCTCGCCCCTTTTCCGGAGGAGGAAACTTCGGATTATATACATAGCACATGGTCCGATTATTCGAGTTTTTGTGGTATCCGCCCTAACATTTGTGAGGCCCTGATAGAATCTGTTAGCCACATGACGGACGAAAGCTGTTGATGATGTCTTATGGTTTCGGGAGCGGGGAGATGTCCGCCATCCATGAGGGGCCCGGTGGCCTCGACTGGGTGGGGTGAATCACTGCCCCCCGTCGTCTCCGGCTCGCCAAATCTTGTATCATAGCTAATATAAAACGTCGTTAAGTACTAGGGTTGATGGCTTACCTGTGGGCTTTGTGAAATGCGCGGTTGAGCACTTTGGCAGGGTTTGAGAAGACGACTTGACGTATGGTTTTGAGGATTGCCATTGTTCTTTATACAGTACCGGGAGTTGGTTGCGGTTGAGGTGTTCATAGAATGTTAGTACAGTATCGCCTCATTTACAATCTTTCCAATCGGGCTACCGGTATGACGAATACCTGCCGGTAACGAACACGAACAAGCAAGAGGCATTCGTCTGTTATCCTGCTTTTGTTTTGACGAATTGACCCCTCGGTGAGCCACATAAGTTACGATACCGGCATTGCCCAATAAATGTAAGTCACGTGATCACAAAGACTTTTGGATAGTAGCTTTAGACATCATAATAATTATTATTATCATAGAATTTCTGGAATCACAGTGATGGCTAGTCCTTGCACGGCGAAGGTACACAATAATGACTCGTAAAATCGTTCCTCTGGATAAGGGCTTCTGTCACGATACTGTTAATGGTGGGGGGACATGAAACCCTAATTACAGTGCTCAAAGAACCTCAGGCAAAAGCTTTGTTCCGGCGTTAGGGCCATCAATTCTGTATTATCTTTTAGGGAATGATAGTACCGTAGGGCTTGAATTTTCATCGCCATTGTTGTTTCTTGTGGCCATTGGAGTTGGTATGACCATTGGAGTTGGTATGATATCTCCTCCATCCCCCCAGCTCTTTCATCTTATTCCCTTTCTTCACTTAAGCTCTTTAACAACGAATAAAATTTAAGGATACTTGCTTGACTCTTAAATTTTGTCTTCAAATCCCCCAGTCCTCTTTCCTAGTTTTATCTGTGCCTAAATTTCTTTCAGCCACAACAAGCCGAATTTGGCTGTTCTCTACGCCACACCAGCAGTACTAATTGTGCTCTTCCAAAGCGTATTTTATAGCCTATACCCACTTAAACGCCAACGCCGCCCAAGATGCCCAAGGCTATCGGCGGCAGCGGAAACGCGACACTCAACGCCCAAGGAAGCACCCCCGGGCGCACCAACGGCGGAGAAAATTACGACCCAAGATTCAACACCTCACACTTTCCACAGGGAAACCGACCTTCAAACCGACATCACCAGCGGAACAACCCCCAACAGGGCCACTCGAGCCAGCAAAACGATAGCTTTTCGGCCAGAAACTCGGGATTCTCAAACTACGCAGGAAAGCCTCCGGGGCAGCAAAACCCGCAAACTAGGCAGCCCAACGCAAGATTTGTCAACCATTTTCGCCACAAAAACGTCTCTCCGAACAGGAATGCTCAGGAAGGGGTAGGGTTGAGTTCTCGTATTACCAGTCGGATGGAGCCCAATGGTCGCTCTGCGACTGCCCGTAGGGGGAGAGGTGATACTTCAAGAGGCCGTGGCAAAGGCGCGTTCGGGGCCACATCTGGTGGACCTTCGTTTGGTGGAAATCCTTTTGGCGGTGGCCCGTCTAGCAAAACTACTTCTGGTAGAGGCGGCCGGGGTGGTCGGGGAGGAGTTAGGGGTGGTAGGGGAGGCTACCGACATGGCAGTCCGGCTCCCTCTGGCGAGGGGGAGTCTGATGTCTCTGGGGACGAAAGCGCTGTGACCCGGTTCACTGATAGTGCGGGGTCAAGCAATGGGGAAAATCCTCGGGATAAGAATGCGGCTAAAAGTGTTAGGGCCGAGAGGTTTTCTGACAAGGCTCCCACTATGGCGCTCTTCGAAAGGGTATGTTGGTATCGGGTTCAATCTGAGCGAAACTAATGTTGACCCCGATACAGATGAAAAAAGATCGTGTTAGAGAGAGACGAGATGCGATCGCCAATGGGACTATCGACGACCCAGATGTTCCGAAGAGGCTTGAGGATGCACTTGATTTTGTTGGGACTTGTATGGACATGTGCCCGGAATTTGAACGGGTCGAAAGAAGCGTCCAACATAGTGTTGACCCACTGGAATTGGTAGGAGCATCTCGTTTCCAAGTTAAAAGTATATTATTAATTACCCGTAGGATCCCCGAACTGGCGAGATTGATAGGAACTATGCTGTCAAGCGGTTTCATCGGCCAGCAGCTGGAAATGACGCTCAACTTCCTTCTGATGTTCGGCCACCCAAGGTATTGGTTTCGACACTGGCCTATCTCGTTTACAACCTATGCGGTGGGGACGTCCCATTATCTAAAGCACATCCTTTCGTACGTGATCGTACTCGGGCGATTCGGCAAGATTTCACCTTGCAGAATTACCGGAAAGCGGAAACTGTTCAGTGCCATGAGATAATCGCCCGGTTTCATATACTTTCTCTCCACAAACTCGCTAAGGATACCCCCGATCATTTCGTAGCGCAACAGGAAATCGAACAGCTTCAGAAAACATTGACAACACTGATGGAATTGTATGAAGATGCACGGCTGGATGGCTATAATTACGATAATGAAGCAGAGTTCAGGTCATATCAAATTATTGCGCATATCCGTGATCCAGACCTCCAACGTCAGGCGCAGAGGTGGCCGTCGCACATCTTCAGTTCGTTCCCGGTACAAATGGCTCTCAAGTTCTTTGCTCTTACCCAGGCGAATAATCGGAAACAAACCAATCTTGGGACTAAGAACACCGAATCATGTTTCAATAATTTTGGAACATTCTTCAGATTGGTCAAGAGCAGGAGAGTGCCATATCTGATGGCATGTTTACTTGAGACGCATTTTAGTGAGCTTCGGAAATATGCATTGAAGGCAATACGAGGCGTATATAGAAGGGATTCTAAGCAGATTTTGTTGAAATTTATTCAAGAAACGCTGGCATATGAGGATGAGGCCTCCCTGATGGCAGATTGCGACAATTACGGATTATCCTATGCAATGACGGACCCGGATCCCGGACAAGAACCAGAAAACTATCTGGTAATACAGAAAGGAAAGGGGCCTTGGACAGGTAATTCTTCATCTTGATCTCCAAGTTTACGGAAGACAATAGCTGAACGCGGTCCAGATAATCTGCCAACCAAACAGTCTTTCCACGAATTCGTTGAGGCCAAGCTCATGGGGCGGTCAATTTCCGATGTTCTCTGGGAACCTAAAGAGGGGGCGATGTCGAACGAGACCAAGGCACAATTATTACTCAACCACGTTCCCCATCAACATACACCAGATCCTAGGGCTCTTGGCCCACAAGCATCTCCATTTACTCCCACTTCTCTGAATGGGGTTAGCTCTCAACCGCTCCCAAAGCTTCCAAACTTCAGCAGAAAACCAGGCTTCGATCCCTCTTCTGCAGCTGCTCAGGCTGGGTTGGGGGCTGCTCCTATATCGAAGCCTTCACAGCCTGATGGTCTACAGAGCTTTGGCAATCATAGATCTGTCACGGATTCCGCACATACCCAAGGTTTCTCCAGCTCCCAACCTGCAGCAGCTGTGAACGCCGTATTCGGTGGTGTTAAGAGTAATTCCTCTGTCTTTAGTAATGTACCGCAGCAGTTCTCCACTGCTGGCTCTTTAACCGCTGGAGCTGGCCCATTTGCAGCCAGTTCGACGGGTCTAGCCTGGAAGAACCCATTTGGGCACCCAGCCGTGGGCCCTCTGAAATTTGCCACGGGGACATCGTCTGCACCAACGTTCACAACTTCAGTGGGATTTAACTCTGTTACTAACCAACTGGCAACATCAAACTCGCACTTTCCATCCCAGCCGAAACCTGCGCCGTTGGGTGATCCACCCGCGCCTGTTCAACCGCCGTTCGGGCCCGTCGCTGTTTCTTCTAGCTCAGCCGCCCCTTCTGCTACAGCTTCACTGTTTCAACCTATTGCAGACCATAAACAGTCCCTATTCCCACCTGTGGCTCCTCAGCCATCAGCCCAATCATCTGCCATTGGCAACTCTCTGGGCCCTCGGCCTTCGGGGTCGGCTCCGCTCCCGAGCCTCTTCCAAAAACCTGAGACGCCGCCACTGTTTGATTCGAGTTCAGCGCCAGCCTCGGCGAATGGGGGCTCGGTCTTTGATAGTCTTCAAAACTCGTCTCGATCGTCTCCAGCTTCCTTCGTCTTCCCTGCGTATGTTCCAGAGGATACGGGAGATGACGATGGACTTGTCAACAATGTGGCTAGCCAGCCTTACACAGGCGCACCCCCCATCAGCGTATTGAATAATTATCCGCCCGCTACCTCCATGTCATCTCAGGCCCGGCCGCCTCCAACAGGTGATATTGATCAAGGGTCGTTGTTTGCCAGTAGCTCCTCTAGTTTTAAGCAAAATAGTGCTGTCTCTTCTACTTCTACCCCAGCCCAGCCATTCAGGGCAGCCGCACCAGAGCTCCTGAATCACACCCCGACAAACAAGAAACTATTCCATTCTCCTGCGAGAATAACGGAGTTAGCAAATTCCCTCTTCGATCAACTCCTTAAAAGGAAAACCAAGGAGGTTGTTCAAGATGTTATGGAGGACAACAAAGCGGCACTAGCTGAGTCTATCGCTAGTGATTTTCTTGATATACAAACATCGAAAATTGCTACAAATGTAGTCCAAGAAGCGATAGCCGAGAATTTCCAAGAAACACGGTTAAAGGAAAAGGTGTTTGTTCCATGGAGGCGTATGTCACGGAAGCTATGGTTCAAGCGCTTGAGGCAAGAGAGGCTAAAGAACCCTCCCCCACCGATATCACCACAATGGCACCCGGTTCAATTCCCCGACAATGGCGCTCCATCTGCGGAGGTTGTTCTCCAACGTCATCAATTATTCTTTCTTCACTTCGCTGACCTGTGCTTTAGGTGCTCAAATATGTTAATCTGATGTTTAAAGCACCTCCGCTCGCGGATCTATTTCATCCTAAAGTTGAGTATGCGTTCTGGGCCACTTCACAAAAGGAAGTGCATCCGACCTGGCGTCTTCTCATCGTGAATACCAATTCCGAAGACACCGGAAGCTTTTGGTGGAAAAACAAATTTCTAGGTCAAGGGATGCCACGGAAAGCGACATCTGATAAGGCGACATTTGAAGCCCAATTCAAACTCGAGCGGGATGAAATGGGCCAAGTGAGGGAAATTGGGGGCCTTATATTTGGCTGTTCCGCGTCATATAATGTTTCGAACGAAGAGAGATTCAAAAGCGATAGGAAGAACCTCCATGATGCGGTCGGATATATGTTGAAAAACACTTCGTTCCAGAAGCTTGCAATTGCGATTGTCTGCTATCGATCTCCTTTGGATACGGCCGATGCAGACCCCTTTGGTGAGCTTGATAGAACGTCCGGGGAAGGACGAGAGAAACGCCTTGCGGCCGTATGCCCCCCCTCCAATGCCATATTTACGAATGAAGGAAATACTGAATCATATAGATACGGGAAGCTCTGGGCTTGAGTGAATTTGATTCCCGAGTCATTGGACAAGAGATCATATTGGTGGAGACTTTCGATGATATGGACTTTACACCAGCGATGAAGAGGCTCTCCGGGTTGGTAATGGAGTCGGTCAATCCAGCGGTAGCAGAGGCTTTGGCACCGAAGAAATCTTTGAAACGGAAACGCATCCCTCATCCACCAATGTTCGCCAACCTCGTTGTTCCGCCCCCGCTCAATCAAACCCCGAAAAACAAGGATGGTGGATTGGCCCGCCCTAAGAGAAGGAAGTCAACACCACCCGATCGGCACGTTATGACTGGGAGTCAGCAGACGAGCTATATAGACTATCAGACTCAAAAGTTGGACTGGGGGAAGTCTACCGGAGGAGCTCTATCTAATGGCGTCAGAAACCCTGTAGGAGAAGAAATATTAGTTACGACACGTACTCCAATTCAGCCCACCACAGAACCGAAGAAATCTTCGCCCATAGCATCTCTCAGTGCAGAAATCGAAGATGTTATGAATATTACGAGGGAACTCGACCGAAGTTTCGACGTTATTGCGGAGGATTTCAGAGAATTGACGCATGAGTGGATGCATGTAGGAAGCCGTTAGGCGCTGGTTTCTCGATGTTAACGTCTGCCTTTTGTGCTTTAAAGATGGTGGATTTACCTTATTTCTCCTTTCCTGTTGGCATTGGGTCAGTTTTTGATTTTTTTTCCCGCGTTCTGGTTGGGCCGGTTCATAGTATTACGATAATTTCCCGTTTCTCGGATTGTAGGTAGCACTGGCATACTTGAAAAAGACCTAGGTTGGGGGGGAAGGGGGTGAAGGGGGCTTCCTTTGTATTATATGTATCTCTTCGGCGAAAAGGGCTTGGGATGTGGTTCGAGCGGTAAATTTGTTTCATTGCTTCATGTTCTCTTTTATAGAGTCTTTTCCTTCTATCTTTCTTGTACAAAATACCCGTAAGCACGGAGGTGTAAGAGACCGAACATAAAAGCTGTTTGACTTGCTATACTTTACGCCTAAGAGGTATTTATTTCTTATGGTGTGGCCTTATTCTGAGGGCACAGTTGTTTATGCCTCGTCTTCCAGGTGCAAATGTAGCACGGCACTGACGGTGGTTTGTGTAGGCCCGGTTATGTAGTATTTGTGGTGGTTTGGGGGATCAGGCCGTTGGGTTTTGCCGGAAAATGCAACTTTGTACAAGTACTAGTACAGCACAGTAATCTACGAGTAGAGATCCATACTAAGCAGGGATGATTTTAGGTAATCTATGGTAATCTATTATAGGAACGGATTACCGGTATTGGTGCTTGAGAGTCTCGTATGCACCAAGTAGACAGTTAGCACCCCACCATTTGAAGTGAGATTGTGGAATTTCCGTCCATTTGTGAATGGGGGTATCTAATGATGGGTTATTAGTTTGTAGGTAGAGTTCTTCTAGCAAACCAACTTAGATGGTGCTAATTCCATTGAGAAACAGACTGATGTCCTACCCCTCGAGTGATAATCCATGAGGGCCAGGAGGAGGAGTTCTGGTTCGTTTCTCCTGGCGTAATAAGGAGCTGTCGTGGTCTTCTGGCAGGGTGCTCGTCGCGATTACGGGAAGGGGAAACGAGGCTTGGTAATATTGGGAACCCGGGCTCAACAAGAGCCTCTGTATGATAAGTGTCTTGGTGTGTCGCTAGAGTTTGCTGAACAAGCAGTGCATCCCAGTCACTCTTTTTGCATCCAATTGCAATTCCGCTTCCACCAGCCCCAATGAAATTAAATGGGCCCCCCGTAGCATCGGAGCCCCAGCGGGAGATGAACTTTCATGCACCGGTCACATTGAATCCGCTCTTGCTCATTTTCTCCCATGTTCAATCACGCGGGAGGCTGGCAAATCCAAACCGGCTACCATCCAATGCTGTCGTCTGCTTTCCCTTTGCGGAAAAATGGCAAACCAAGCGCTATTCGAACAATTCGATCCCGAGCTCGAGTACTCGAGTACAGGATGTTGTTAATTGAGTGGTCTCACAGCATGGAGGGGATAGAGTACGGTAGGATAAGGGCGTGGGGCTACCGTATTGAACACGGATCGTACTGTACTCGTAATTGTGGTGGTAGGGGGATGGTAGGTTTTCCCTTAAACGATGCCTTGAGTCATGTGCTGGCTTAAGTGACGCCATGGATTTCACGGTCACTACCGCATAGCTTGAGCGGGAACTAGGCTTTGGCATAATGCACAACGACAACTCATCCCATAGCTTCTCGCAGTTCATCGGCGAGTACCTGATCAACAAGACACTCTCTGACCCCTCAACCTCATCACTAAGCTTCGAGGATGCTCAGCACGCGCTCTCAAAGTTCTCAGAACGTTTCTTTACTAGTACCATCGTGCTCGCACAGAACCGGAACAGGATATTTGTCCCCGCTGGCAACGTGCATAGATCCGAAGTTGGGCAACTTGAGTCCTGGGAGCCGCGGATGTTGATGGGCCCGGTGATGTTCTACATCGCTGTCGTCATACTCGGATTCCAGCTAATTGCCGGAACTATAGTCTTCGCGTCGATGCCTAGGCGCTTCCTACCGAGGTTCCCGTAATATCTGGCTTCTGAGATTAGCTTCTTCCATGCAAGTAGTGCTCTATCCGACGTTGCTGGAACGGCGAATATGAGCTCTACTATGCGCAACAGACATTTGAAAAGATTGGGGGGGACGTATGGCTATGGGAGGTTCAAGGGTCGGATAGGGGAGGCTTGATTAGGGGTTGTAAGAAGGCAGTGGTGACTACGAGAGCAAGCCCTATCATTCCAAAAACGACGACAATGGTGAGGACGGTAGTGGCAGAAGAGGATGCACTAATGAAACCTCGTGGTTGTTGACATTTTTTTTATTCGCCACTCCATCTATTTCTTCTATCTAGACACCCCCCGTCCCTCCTACCCCAGACACCTCCAGCCAGCTCATGCCATACACTTTCTATTAGTCCGTAGACTGTGGCCTCCTTCCAAGTTTGAACCCTAATACTATTAGCAGAAATCTTGAACACAAATCAGATAGTATCTACAGAGCTGGCAGGACATCTCCTTAATCTGTTGAACAACCCTGCTAAGCTCTGAGTCCTCTTCACCTTTAGGAGTCACGGTCGTGATATCAATATTCCAGCAATCTCTTGGTGCCGTATTAGTGACCAATTCTATGTCGCTAGAAATAACGGTTGGGAACACCTGACGGCTCGCCATATCAAGCTTGTATATACAGATTTTAGTTTCAATTGCACTTGCTCCGTACAGGTTATTGATTTCAATATCCTCGAAGAGACGCTTGAATCTGTCTTGCATTTGTAGGACTGTTTCCTCACAGCTACTAAGTTTAATGAAAAGAGGAAATGAATCAGAGCGAAAGAATTCTGGTGTATGAAACTAAAATATTATATAGTTTAAAAAATATTAACAGCATGCTGTACTGCCAAGCACTGTAATCCAGGTTGATGCAATATAGCATATGCACCCCCATTCTAAACAGCACTCAATGAAGGCTATGTGAGCAAAATTATGATTCTGCCCCATTGCCAGTACTGTCTTTAGTACAGTTAGAGATACTATCACATTTTATGCAGCCTGTAATATATGCCTGGCATCTGGCTAGCTGCCAGTGGTGTGATAATAAAATATATTCTAATTAGCTTTCATCTATCAAAATATTCACTTCTGAAGAGATATAAGATATCTATTTGGCAAGCAGTCAATATAAGTTTTGTGGAGATAGTTTCTCATATTCAAGTTGAGAGTGAACTCTCCTAGTATTTTATATCGCTGATACTTACTATATCTCTGAAGTTCATATACTTTTCAAGTAATGTATAATCTTAATTAATAAAGATTACTGAGAGAGAGATTAGCTGTGAATAGAGCATACCTGGAGCACAATATAGAAGAAAAATAAAATAAAGGGTATTAGCAACCCAAGAGAGTGGTAGTACAGATAGGTTCCAAATTATCTATCAACAAACTATCTCTTTTATTAGTAAATATTTTACGGCCAAAAAAGGGTAATGAGAGGATATTAGAGTGGTATAAGAGGGTGGTAGATAATTGGGGGGGTGGGGAGTTAAAAGGAGAAAAAAGAGATTTATGGAGAGGAAAAGTATGTGAAGGGAGCACAAAAGAATTATAATATTATGAAGAATTGAAAGGTGCTAAGCCAGGAAGTATAGGGTAATTTGCATATGAATATGACTGGATTCGGTGTAAGAGTTGGAATAAGAGTTGGTTCCAACCACTAATGAGATTAGATTGCTATCTGATCATTAGATTACTCATTTTAATAAATTTGTCTAGTATATATATGATGAGCACTCATTCCACAAAATAGTGATAATACATCCCTCTAACTTAAAGACTTACTATTCATATTAAGCTCAATTGATAACATGATGGATGACATTCAAAGTATACGAGAAGGCTCTCAGGTACTTGCAGCTCAAGTCTTTTAACGCCTTTTAAAACTTTTCCAAGGAAACCAATATGAGAAGAGCTGCTGGCCAGTTACTTGAATGCCATATTGATAATTGGTTTGTGCACAGTGGCGAATTCATTGCTGATAAAATACTAATTGTGGAAGGCATGAGAACTATATTTTAATTGAAGCTGGCCAGGCCGCATATGGGAATCCAGAATAATTTATCATTCTTAAATCCCTGGTTGAGAAAGTTAAAAGATTCAACCATTGTGGTATCAACTCAGCTGTTGTGCATGACAGGGATATTTTCTTCCCTGGGGCCAGAATTAGACCTTTTGGTAAATGAGCTTCTATCTCATAATTTGAAAAGAATTCTGTTTTTTCCAAATTACACTTATTTAAACTGAGGAGATTAAATCGCCAGGGGTTGCAGAGCTGCTGAAAGCATTGCCGAAGATGATCAGGAATGTATACTTCATTTTCATTACTTCAGAGGAGTTTGTATAATATTATTCTAAAGTATAGCATCAGGAAAATGTCGGAGCGTGGTCCAAGGGGGTCCTGAACGCTCCTGGTCCACCAAGGGGGGTTGTGGTCCCCGTGGTCCACCTGGTCCACTCCGATCCATTCTGATCCACACTTTTTGAAATTTTACTGAAAATGTGGACCAGGGTGGATCAGGGTGGACCAGGAGGACCAGGACTGGTTTTTACATTTTGCTGATGTAACTTGTCTCAGACTCAGAGACCATTAGCCTCCGAGTTGGTAAGGTTAAATTGAATGCCAAGCAGTTTAGGCTCATATTCAGAGCAAAGAGCATACAGGAAGTAGTTGTGAGAGGTTATAGGAAGAAGCATAATTCAGAGGTTGAGGTGTTTGATTATAGTAGTGAGTGATTGTCAGTGGTGTTTACCCAAGCAGTATTATTGAGAGAGAAGGTATAGAGAGAGGAAAGAGGGAGTGATATAGATAGAGAGAGTATGGGTCTAAGGAGACAGAAAAGTATAGGGTGTAGATGATAGTTGTTTGTATAACATAAAGAAAAGTAGAATGAATAATAAAAAAATTATGTTATGATAAAAGAGTGAAGAGAAAAGGGGTTTTATAGAGAAGAAAGAGAGTGTAGTAGGAAGAAAGTATTGTGTTAGGGCCTGTTCGGTTGCGACAGTTCCATTCCGTTTCCTTATACAAACGACCGTTTCCTTGCATTTTGAAAATTTGCAAACGGAACGGCCCTTGGGTACAACATAGCAACCATTCCATTTCATACCAAAGGTCAGTGAATTGTTGCCTTGTAGAAATAGTTGACTGTTCGTGACAACCATTTCTCCAAGTCAAACCATTTCACAACAGAATGGTTGCCACTTCTTCCATTTTTGCGGAACAGGCTTTTAACAATTTGAATGTGGTGAGCGAGGATGTTAGGCACAGAGCTCCCAGAAGGATAAGGGGGTCAAGTTACCCTACCTCCGCGCACGAACCTCTAAAAACAACTTAGCAACACCCCCCTCCAGCCCCGACATTGGGACAGAAGGTCACCATACGTCGCCAGGGAAGTTGCCTCCCCTCACCAAAGACATGAGTAAAGAAGACCCTACTTGCAACACCGTATACGTCGCAGCCGTCCGTCCGACCGGTTCCTGTTCGCAGGATATATGAGAGGAGACCTCAGAGCACCTGATGCAAGTGAAAACATCTCGATCGGACGACATCGTACAGAGTTACAACCACTACAAGAATGGGTATAGGAAAGTGGATCCAAACTCACAGGACGTATCTACCTTAGTTAGGCTTCCTCGGTCTGGAAAAGACGACCAGTAACCAGTAGGAATGTACTATGCTCGGAAAGGGAGTCGGGGAACTCCCAAAGGGGTTGTTGGTAAAAGACCGATAACTATTGTCGAAACCATTGGTTCGATCGATAGGAAAGAGTCATGTGATACCGGTTAAGACAAAGGAATGCCTCCTGCAGAGCAAGTCGAAATGGAGCCAACAATATGAAGACTGGCCATCTTCTATCACAGCGAATAATTGTCTGACAGGCGAACACATGGAGATTATTCGTAAATCTATTTAGCAACGGATACATGTTCGTATAGCCATCTAGGTGGATGGGCGCGACACCCTCCCCATGAGAGAGGCATACATGGCAATAAGTTGCGCAAACGAGAGTAGAAAGATAACGGATGTTCAGGGTCAAGTCGGGCTCCCACTTCAAAGAAGTCGAGCTAGGTGAAAGAAAGATACTTAGTTATAGGAAGATATTATGTAGCCCGCGAACACCCAGACGCAGAATATAAATATTGAGGTGTCTTTGTAGCTGTTATCCATCATCAAGCAACGGAGAAGAGACCTTAACAATATATACACGTTAACCAATAATTATCGTTTCACCTACTTCATAAATCTACCTTGACCTTTGTCTCCCTAGACGTATTCTCCGAAGTATCAATGAATGGGCTTAGTGTATTCGCTTGTCTTTAGAATACTACTACCCCCATAATAGTATATTGTTATTCTCTACGTTACCAAGACACACAAGCGATATTGATCACGAATAGGAATTGCAATTTTATCAACTCATTGAACCTCACCCCGAAATACCTTTACCAACAATCAAACTCATTTTATCACTAAAAGGATAAGAAACACTTTCCTACTTCAAAAAATGTCGAGGTCTAACCCTGAGGGAGCAGGACCAGATCTCATAGAGACAGATGAACTCTCCCAGTCCCAAGCTCCAACGGTGACATCGCAAGCCACAAGGATCGCTAGATCCTCCAATACTAGAATATCTCCCGCTCTGCCACCCGGGCTCTTCCATCGAGCCGCGATGAGACGGTCTCAGTCCCAACAATCTCAGACACCAGTAGAACCACTATTATCTCCTGAAATGTCGAGACGACTTGACCGCATCAACTGAAGTCTACACCTGTACGAGGACAATTTACCCCAAAGCATCGACTCGGAGCATTTAGCGTTCCAATCCCTTCCAACCCCAATCTAACATTTAGTACGGGAACTGCGCAAAGTCAAAAGAGAAATAATGACGGGCGCCAGATACATGGGAACAGAGCTGGAACAAATAGACACCAGCATGGTACAGGTGGAAGCGGCCACAAAAGGGCTCCAGGAAGTGCTCAAAAGGGTCAGTGGAAGGATGGATGGACAAGACAATCGTCAGACCCAGTATGAGTAGGTTATATCACACCTCCACCAGACCATACAAGCGGAAGCGGCAGCGGCAATGGGCAGGGACGAACAGTTGGGACAGGAACTGCTGGACACAAAAGCCCAACATCAACGCGAACTACAAAACTACGAGAGGATACTCAACGCTATGATGGCCGAATTAGAAGTCAATAAAGAAGCCAGAGAAAGGCAGGAAAGCCACATAGCCGAGTCGACAGAGGCGGTTACTTCCTTGATGGGCCAAGTGAAAGGCAAGTGTTTAAACCGAACCCCGGAACGAAGTGCCGGAGCAACAGGAGGAGGAGGTGGAGGACGACCACCCCCTACAATGCATGGGGCTGCAGGAGGCACCCCTGATCTTGGAGATAGTGAAGGAGAAGGAAGTGACGATGAGAGACGAGGAAGGCGGGATGAGAGACCCGACAAATGAAATAAGAAGCCTGCAGAAAAGGAAAAAACTGATGAGGAAAAATACGGAGAGCTACAGAGGATGAAATACGGTTCTCCAGGGCCTTGGGAAAGGCCATAGGAGAAACCACGAAACGTCCAGCTCAACCCCCATCAGAATACGAACATGCCAAACACCAAGATATCCGGTTTTGGCTAACCACCTGCAAGGATTTTTCGATCGCAACTCATACCAATGGCAGGACGAGGCGGACCACATCAATTCCGCCTTGTCCAAACTAAAAGAATCACAAGTAGCATCCTTTGCTATGACCTACCGGAACCAAATGACCGGCGAATTAGGTCATACACGTTAGGAAGGTTACAAATTATAGGATGTCTTCGCCGAACAAGCCATACGTCGATTCGGTCCCACTCATGAAGAAGAAAAAACCCTACGAGAAATGTTGAAAGTCCGATAGAAGAATGACATTAACCAATTTCTATTGGAATTCGAAAATTGGAATGTTAAAGCAAAGGTTACTCGAATCGCATTCAGAAAATTAATCAGAGACCAAATACCGGATGAGGCTGTACGGCGAATGTCAATGCATCAAGAATACGCCAAGGACAGAGATTGGATAGAAGTTCTCCGACAAGCGGTCCGCGATGAGGAAGATTTTCAAGAAGGAAAAACATCAGCAAAATGTAAAAACCAGTCCTGGTCCACCAAGGGGGGTTATGGTCCCCCTGGTCCTCCTGGTCCACTCTGATCCACCTTGGTCCAGTTTTTCGGTAAAATTTCAAAAAGTGTGGATCAGAATGGATCGGATTGGACCAGGTGGACCACGGGGACCACAACCCCCCTTGGTGGACTAGGAGCTTTCAGGACCACCGTGGACCATGCTCCGACATTTTCCTCAGGCTGATGAAGGCTTAAGGACAAAAATTTCTCGGGGTCAAATTCAAGTGGGAAAAGGAAATGTGACGAGCCAATAACGGTAAAGACAACGAAAAAACCTAAGTATACTGCTAAAGAGAAAAGGGTATACCAGGCGAAGAAAAAGGAGGAAAAGGTAGACAAAGGAAATGCGGCGCCCCAGCAGAAAATTATACATCGAGTTTGGGCCGACGCACACACCAGTATCGACCAGAAAGTAGTCGACGAACGAAAAGCAAAAGGACAATGCACTAGATGCACTGTCACAAACGGTGACTAAGCAAGGCAGACTCTCACATGACTAATAGTTATTAGTCATCAATTGTTATCTTTCACACTACGAGATCAGTTGACTCATAGGTTTTCACATGACGACGCAATAGCGTGTCATTGGTTTATTGTTATTGGTTGAGATTTGACATGACG